>MDSY01119576.1_pt1 | contig 15047 bp, 12 predicted proteins | sample 811131 | NCBI WGS metagenome assembly MDSY01 (sample SAMN05326643, study PRJNA326480) | marine metagenome | isolation source: seawater | place: Atlantic Ocean: South West | collected 2010 | reverse complement strand
TTCCGCTGCTGGTGATTCTCTTACTTCTTCCGCTGCTGGTGATTCTCTTACTTCTTCCGCTGCTGGTGATTCTCTTACTTCTTCTCCAACTGCCTCCGCTGCTGTTGAAGATGACATAGCACCACCAAATATATCAACTGAATTTCCTAATATTGACTCAATATATTGTTTGTCATATACAGACTCTAATGAATTTTCGTATGATGAACTATTATTCAATAGATATTCTAAATTTTGTTTTCTTTTTATTTCAAGTATATTATTATTTATTTTGTCATGAGTAACATTCATATCCTCAAAAAAGTTATCGTCAAAAATTTTATATTCTTTTAGCTTTTCAGTCATAGAATCACCTCCTCCTGTAAGTTTGGATTGTGTATCAGATACTAATTTTGTGTCAGGTTCTAATATTTCTACTGCATCAACAGTATCATTATTATCCTTATTAAATTGTGTTGGAATTTGTATTTCTTTATCTTTTTTATCATCATTTCTATCTAAACTTTCTTTACTAAATGTATCAATATCTTCATTCACTCTTCTTAACCCCTCTAAATCACCTCTGTTATCATTTAAACTTTTAACAGCATCTTGAAGAGTCTTATAAGAATTATCATCCATAGAATTCATTAAGCGCTCGTTTTGATTTAATTTTTGAATAGCATCTGCAAGCTTCATATATTGTTCGTCATAATATGCCAAATCTTTATTGCTTCTCTCTGCATAATCTTTTATTTCATTTAATTTCTTACCATACATATCTATTTCATTATTTAAATCTAAATTTTGTCTTTTTAATTCCTCTAATTCACCTGTCTTTGCCTTTTGTGCTATTTTTTGTGCAGCTAACTCAGTTAATGCCTTTTCATAAAATTTCTTATTTTCATCTTGCTTTCTATTCCAACTACTAGCTAAATCTGATAATCCATTTAATGCAAGGGCAGCTTTTCTTTCAATATGTGTCCTTTTCTTATTTCCATCATCCATTATTACGTCTAAATTTTGCATTAAATTTTCATATTTTGCCTTTATATTTTGGTCATCTACTATTTTAGATATTCCTTCCTCAGGGTTAGAATTAGACCCTCCTACTTTATTATAACCAATATCATTTAAAATTTCCAACTTTTTATTTATTTTAAATAAATTTCTTATATACTTATTTGATAACAAAACTTTATTAAATATTTCATTCTTGGATATATCTTTTATTTTAATATTATTTTTATCCAAATATTCAAAATATTCAATTGCTTTCTCAATATCATTAATAGAAATTTCACCATCACAACTTATTTCATTTTGTATCTCTTTTGATTTAGTTGTATTAAATTTATTTTTTATATCAAATTTATATGCATCTAAATATTTTTTAATTAAATTAATTTTTTTTACTAAACTATTAGTATGTAATCCTTTTAACATATTCATCTTATGACTTATATCTATCATGTAAGCTAAATTCTTATTATTATCTTTTAGAAAGTTGTATTTTTTAACTATATCTTTTCTGGTTAACTTATCTTTCATATATTATATATTTAAATTATTTTTAGAAAAATAATTAATTATTTGTTATTGTTTTAGTTCATCTATTTTAGCTTCTAAATCTAACATGTCATCCTCTGTCATTGTTCCTTTTTTTTTCGCTTCTTTTAATTTTTTTTGTAACTTTTTAATTTCTTGCTTTTTTTCCTTATCAGTTAGCTCTTTCTTTTTATCAACTTTAATCTCGTTACCAAACGAATCTTTTACTACATCATCTCCTATTAACTTTTGTTCCATTACCTCCTCATCATTTGACCTACCAACTGACTCACCTTCTTTTCTTAGCCTACCTTTTTCCATAATCCATTTTTCTTCTGCAACTGCTGCTACAAATTCTTTATTATGTGAAATAATAATAATTCCTCCTTTAAATTCATCAATTGCTTTTGTTAATGCACCTAAACCATCTCTATCTAGATAATTTGTAGGTTCATCTAAAATTACCAGATGTGGATTTTGCCATAATGACGCTGCTAATACAACTTTAACTTTTTGACCGCCTGATAACGACTTTATTAATGTATGACTTGCGTGTTCTGCTTCAATTCCAAAGCCACCTAAATGTTCTTCTACCGATTTTGAAGTTAATGGTTTTGACATCAGTCCTGCAGCAACTGCCTCTTTCTCATCTTGTCTCTGAACTAATGCTAATGCTCCCATATTTATTAATATATCTCTTGCTACCCACATGTTTGCTTCTACTGACTTATCTTTAAATTTTACTTCATATTCTTTTGTCTTTTCTTTTTTATTATCTCTTCTTCCCATAATTTTTTCTGGCTCAACTGCTCTTTTTTCTTCATCTTCTCCGAAACATTCCTTTAATTCCGTTAATTCTTTTGGATTTATCATATACTTCTTTTTTGGCAATTCTTCCTCTTCTGTTGGATCTTTATTTAATAACTCTACATTTTCTTTATCTTCATTTCCTGCAAAACGCCATAAAATATATTGTGTGGCAGTTTTATTTATATGTTTTTCCAAATGATGAAATGCATGTTGTGCAATGTATGCCAATCTTAAATTTGGATGCTTCCACATTTCTCCTACTTCAGGCTTTAACTCACCAATCAGAATTTTAATCGCTGTTGATTTTCCTGCACCATTAGCTCCTACTACACCTACACGAGATGCCCTACTACATTCTAAACTAACGTCCATAATTGTTGGCTTATCTCTTGTAGGGTATGTAAAAGTGATATTTTTCATTCTTAATATTGACTTTGTTAGACTTTTTACCCCTTCTAATGCTGTTGGATCTGGAAATTTAAATTTCATAACATCATTTTTTAACTCAAAGTAACCTTTCTTTTCAGGATATTTCTCCACAAATTCCTTTAATACTGTCCCATAATTACCTTTAAAAGTCTTCAATTTTCTATTTTGAAAATCAATTAAATGTGTACACATCTCATCTAAAAACGAAGAATCATGTGATGTCGCAATAATTGATCCACCTTCTTTAATAAAGCAATTTAACCATTTTTTAATCCATGCAATATTTGTTACATCTAAATGCCCTGTTGGCTCGTCAAGCATAAGAATATCTGCATTCATCAATGTTGCGGCACATAGCTGCATTTTCATTTTCCAACCCCCTGAATATGTCGTTACACCCATCCATGCATCTGCTGCTCTATCATGGCCTGCATCTCTTTTTGAATTTCCAAAACCTATCTCTTCCATAACTTTTTCTACTGCATCTTTTGTTACAGGAGGATCTAATTTATATACTTCATTACAACAATCAACAACCCACTCTACTCCACATAAATCAATATTCAATATGGGAAAACCTTTTTCATCTTCCCCTACTTCTCTTTCTTGTATTTCATGTTCTACAAATACTGTTTTTAATTCGTCTCTTTTTGGAAATCCTTCTACTTGTTCATTTGAAATTGCTCTCATTAATGTAGTTTTACCACAATTGTTTGGCCCTAACAAACCATAAAATCTATTTCTTTTTAAATGTAAATGACAAGAATTTAATAATGTTAAAGCACCATAAGCTAAAGAAAAACTTCCTTTATATAAATCTTGACCTTCCTCTGTGTCTTCAAATATATCTTCCTTAATTTCAAAACTTGATTTTAATGAATTAAACATACTTTCACGTAAAATATCCTTAATGTCATCAAAATAATTTGGCAAATATGAACAATATATCTCCTTCCATAAGCTGTCATCAAAATTTTGCTTATTACATAAATTTGCAGTTAGACTAGAAATCATATTTAATTCATCCATATTATAATCAGCTGTAATTTTTGATTTAAATTCTAACATTTCATTAAGTAAAATAACAATATCTTTCTTACTTTTTAACTTGAATTCATTTACTTCTCCACATGCTGAATTTAATGTATTTAATGCTTTCTCTGCTACATTTCTTGCTTCAGGATCACTAATTGTCTCTGTACAATTTAATAATAATTTCTTTAGATCAACTGAAAAACTTATAATTTCTTTTGGATGCTCAACCAACTTACACATATTATCAATAATTACACAACATTTACGTTTTGTTTCTGTCTTTCTTTCATTTAATCCTTTTATTAAAATTGGTGTTGTAATTGCTAATGCAGGTGCTTCTACATTTTGAACAAATATACAACTTGCTAATTTTTCTACTGACTCTGGAATATTTTTTGGATTTACCAACGCATCTAATACTACTGGAATAAAAGGATCTAAATCAACATTACCACTGCAATTTAAAAGCGACTTTAAACATTTAAATGAACTATCTTTTACCTCTTTAATTGTAGAGCAAGTATCTCTTGTAATAATTGGAATTAATTCCGTCATACTTACTGATATCTGCTCGTTACATCTTTTGATCAATACATTTAGTAACTTGTATGAATATTCCTTAGTACCTTTTAATGGATCTTTTGTAATTTTATTTTTTAAAATTTCTACTATATCATAACACATCCATTTATTAACTTTTTTTATAATTGTTTTTTCTAATTCATATACACTTTCATATTTTCTCTTATCTTTTTCTCCAAATACAAAAAATATTTTTTCAAAAATATTAATTAACTTTATTTCTTCTTTATTTGTAATATTGTTTATTACATCAATATTTTTATTTATATTTTCTACTAAATTATAAACCTCATTATTTTCACAATTTAATAACTTATTCACTATTTCTATTTTATTTATATCTACCTCAAAACTAGCCATATTAAATATTTAATTAGTCTTATCTTTAAACAATTTATTTATTTAATTTATGTTTTAGAGAAAAAAATAATGTTTCTATATATAATGAATAAGTTACTTAATGAAAAACTTGGACTTCTTTGGTGGAAAATATTATTTATAATATCTATTTTTAACATTTCAATTGGTTTCTATTATTATAATAATACCAAATTAACCAACAATGACTTATATTTATTTAAATTGGTTTTAATTTATATATTTGTATGTAGTGTTAGAGCAATTTTTCCAAAAAAAGATGTATCAAGAGTATGTTTCTTTGACTCTAAATTGTCCTATCCAATATTTGGTAGAGCATTAGCAACTATTGCTGAAATATCTATTGCTATTTTTGCTTCAAATATTTTCAAAAATATTGCTGGTAATATTTTATTAAATAAATTAATTCTAGTAATTTATGATATAATTATAGTATTTATAATTATAGCTCAAATATTTTGTTGGTTAGGAGCAATTAAAAAAAATTTTTTATATAATGTTATTGAAGAATCTTTATGGACCATATCTGGTATAATTATAACTTTACTTAATATTTATTTACTAAGCTATAGTAGTAAAAAATATATTGATATATTAAAATTATCTATTATATTTGGAATATTTTATTTGCTATATATGATAAAATATGATATACCAATGTACTATAAGAAATATAAATCAAATATTAGCCAAAAAAAATTATCTATTTTTAATGGGCTACAAAGTATGAGCAAATGTTCAAAAGTAACAAAAAATTATACAGATTGGAAAAATGAAATAATTTGGCAGACAGGATATTTTTCTGTTTGTGTTTGGTTTTCTATATATGTAATTTTATGGTATGAACATAATATTAGAAAATAAAAAATCTTTAATTGTATATTTTAATCTTTTTAAATGGCATTAAACGATTTAATCATGTTTTTTCTTGTAATAATTCTTTATATTTTAATTAGCACATGTAATAGTAAAACACCACAAATTATATACAAAAACAAGTATTTATTTCCATATTGCTATAAAGTTCCACAAAATATGTTAGATATTTGGAAATCAATAATAGATTCCTTAGAATTAAAATATTTGATGAACAAGCTTATTTTTATTTGAATAAGCTTATTTTTTATTAAGCTACATTTCATATATTCTATTCTACATTATGATAAAAAAAAAATTGAAATTTAAATTATTGATGTACAAAAATATTATTAATAAAAAAAAAAGGAAAAAAATGGCATCTTTTAACCCTCCATTTACTGTCCCAGATGTGGACGAATATCTGTCTAATATATTCGTAAATTCTTCTACTGTAGAGGAATATCTTAGAGAAAAAACACCTGATGGAAAAAGTAGTGCTATTTCTATCGGTGAACAGCTTGTTGTTTTTAAAAATGGTTCATTTGAATACATTGATAATCAAATGACTAAAGAACTTATTAAAAGTACTATTAACAGAACTCAGCAATTTGAACTGGCAGTTGAACGTGCAACAATTCATTATGGTATTGGTAACCCAATTACTAACCGTACTTTCGCTACAATTCCAAATGAAGGAATTACAATTCCATTTTCAAGCTTTGTTCAAGTAATGGGACTCACCAAAAGGATTCCAACTTATTATGACCTTGGATGTTTCTGTAAGTCTCAGAATGTAAATTATAGTAGTCGCGAGGCCTCCAATATTAGACATTCAGGTGACCGTAATAAAGACATTCATCTACTACAATACGTAAATCTAACTAATAATAATAATAAAAAAATAGGAGTTATTGTAAGCGGTTACAGTGGCAAAACTCTTTCGGAATATAGAGAGCATCAACCGTTCGTAGTGATTTCAACTATTAGTGAAAATTGGATTATTCCTATTCCACTTGATCCTGCAAGTATTGGTAGTGCTAAAATGTGTATGCCATGTGTCATCGTAGTTGAAAATGACAAAATCTTTATTAAACCTCTAAATGTTGTTATAAAATCTAACTCTTATGTTACAGACGGACCATCTGAAGAAATGAAAAGTATTGTAAATCAAACAAGATTTGAGGATGTTGAACGTAGTGTTGAAATTAGTGCAACTGTGTCAGCTCCTGCTTCTGTACCTGAAAAAAATGACCAAAAAGAATCAAGCAAACCATCTAGTTATGTAGATATTAATGGCCCTATTGTTATTTCAGATAAAGATATTAATGTAAAGGAATTTATGCCAGATTTTAAATTTGTAGGTCAAATTAAGTTTAAGCAATCTCCTACATTTTATGTTGGCGATGTTTATAATACTGACTTTCATACAGAAGATCTGACTGAGTCTGATTTTGGCAAAAATAACATTTCTTGTCCAGTACTTTCTGGAGAAGTGAATGGTCCTCCATCAACTCTTATGACTAACCCAGTTCCTAAAATGAATCCAAATGCTACATTCGAACAATTTAATGAAGCTTACATTAAAAATAATTTTCAAGTAGTAATTATTAATGAAGACAGTAATGAACCACTACAAACTGGAAATTACCGTGTACAGGGAGTTATTATTTATAAAATTGACAAAGTTCCTGAATTTATTGGAGGTATTCCAACTTCTGAATTTATGAATGAAATTAATCAGACTGGAATAAATCAGTGGGCTGCGCCAAATTCAATTATTGTAACAGCAATTAAAAATCATCAAGATACTTACAATTTCTACTATCTTGGTGGAATAATGAATAATCTTCTAATTCCAATGAAATGTAAGTACGGGCAATCCCTAGGAAATACTGAAGAATTTACACTTAAACTTAATAATCTAATCTCAACAGGTATTCTAATTAATGACAAACTTGTTAATGTAAGTGACATTTCTAAAATTAAATTTAATAATGATGATTGTGAAATTAGTGATTTCATAGCAATGTTTGAGTCAGTTAACTTTGATTTCTTCCAAACTTATCAATGGGAAGTAGTTAATGTTATTGAACAGTTTAAGAGAATTTATAATACCAATGAGCTTAAGAAAATTATGACAAAGTTTATCTCAATTCTTGAAAAACATGTTCTTAAAGCGAAAATAAACCTTAAAAAGAGGGATTGCGATGATCTAATGAATCTAGATGAAGAAAAAATTGCCATGATTAAAGCTCAAAAAAGTGAACAAACTCGTCGGAAAAATGTTATTAAGACACTAATTGAAGTTGTCAGCTCCGCAATGATTTCTAGTAAAGATAAACATAGTGAAGGCATGACTCTAAAGCAAATTAATAAACAAAATAAAATTAGCGCTAATGTAGATGCTGTTAAAGAAATAATGGATGATTTTACCGGTGATAAATTTGAAGATTTTATGGAAGATTATGATGAACATGGTGCAATTGTAATGGAGGTAAATATTGTGCCGCCATATGAAAGTATAAAAAGGAATACATTTCTTCAAAATGGCATTATTCCATTTATTGAGAGCAACTTTATTTCTCCTAGTCCTAGAACTCCATATATTGACTCTACTACCACCGCTGTTCTGTCTATGACTTGCTGTAGTAATCAGGAATATCAACAACATGAACTTTCAGTAAGTAATATGAGTCTATTTATTCCAAATAGTAATCGTTCTAAATCTTGTATAATGATTCCTGTAGCTAATACAGCAATTAACCTAAAAGATCCTTTTTATAACTCTTGGCCTAATACAGCTGATAAGAAAGAGTTTGCTCATCTACGCATTCTTCTTTCTTCAAATCTTACAAAGAATCTTTCAAGTAGAGCGTATTCACTTAGCCCATCAAGCCTTGAAATTCGATGGCTTGTAGCATCAACATTTATGAATGCAATGATCAATATTAATAAACCTTCATCTGAAGAAGCAATTGATTTTGATTCAAGTATTTGTAAGACAATGCGTGGTCTCATGACTCAATTTCTTGCATCTACAGCTTCTGGTCAAAATCCTATTTGTTTTGTATGGCAACTTATCTCTAATTCACGTCCTACCCAGCTTCCAAAGTGTGAACATGAGTGGTTTGTTCTAAAGAAAATGTGCGAACTTTGGAAGTATACTGGATGGGATGATAAAAAGCTAAAATTTCAACTTATTAAATTTATTACGCGTATTATTAATAAAAATGTTGATGCTGCTACTAAACATCTAAAAGAGGAAGTAAAACAAGCCAAGTCAGATGAAAAAAATCAAATGCCTAACATCTTTCATATCAACTTTACTTGGTTTGATGCATATAAAAAAATTGTATATCATATTCTTTCCAAACAAACTCAAGGATTTATTGATCAAATTGAATATAAATATCTTTGGACTATTGGACCAGTTAAGAAAAGTATGCAACAAATCTTTGATGAAAACCAAATTAATGATGGTGAACTAGGGGCTCTAATCAATATTCTTGATGAACGTCCTAACCGTGGACAAAATGTTCGTTATGCAATTAAAAATCCTGAATACATTACTTCATCAACGACACAAAAGACTCTAATTGGATGCTTTCATAAACATATGAATCCTTTTAAAAAAATAGCAAAGAAACTTTACATGGCATCAAGTAATGAAGGAATTCAACTTGAAACTTTTACTGAAATTGTGGCTAAATTTGAAACTTGTAAGGAATTTAAAAATAAAAAAGATGACGCTCAATTTAGAATTATCGAAGATAAGATAAAATCTAGCAAACGTAATGGACATTTCGTAAAGATTGCTAATATTCACAATATTTTTGATGAAAAACGTTATATACCAAAAAAGGTTAGTCAAGAAGAAGTTAAGCAATATATCGATACTTATGGTGAACTTGAAGGACTTGAATTTGACAAACAATATATAAAAGGATGGAAAGCATTTACTATTCCTCCTGGCATTAACTCTTCTAGTTACAAAGCTACTGCTAAAGAAGAGGCAAGTGAAGGAGATGAGGAGTCTCCACTAGAAATGGTTCTTAAAAATATTAAAATTGTAACTACTCCTCAAAGTAGAACTATTTGTAGCTTTCTCGACGACCCAGATACTATGAGTCTTGGTGCAATTGTTGAGCAATGCAATGTACGTGCGAGTGACTTTAAAGATATATTTAAATTTACATTTACTAAATCAAATTCAAAAATTATGATTGAAATTATGACCGAGATTATTGGATTTTGTGTCCTAAATTGGGATACAGAAAATCAAGTTATTGAAAGTCAGATAGTTGATATTTTTAAAGATAAAATTTAAATATTTATTATATATATGTTGAAAAGTTATCTTATTTTAACTTTTTTAATTTTCTTAATTTTATTTTTTATTAAAAAAACTAGGAAACCATTTATATGGATATATTATGAAGGAAATAGATATTCATTTATTAACTTATGTTTAAAAACAGTACAAAAATATTGCAAAACGGATTTTAATATTAAATTAATAAATGAAAAATCTATTTGTAGATATTTACCAAATATACGTAAAGATTTACATAGTAAATTAAATGCACATCAAAAGGCAGGTTATTATAAATTTAATTTATTATATAAATATGGTGGTATTTGGTTACCACCCGATATTATTATTTTTAAAAACTTAAAGTCATTTAATGAAAAGTTAAATTATTACGATTTTGTTAGCTCTCAATGTTATGAAGAAAAATGTTATAAATTAGCAGATTCATTTTCTTCTAATGAAATAATAGGATCAAGAAAAAGCACATTACTTATGAAAAATTGTATTATTGATTGTGATAGAATTTTAAATAAAAATCAAATAAACAAATATTTTACATTTAAAAAACATATATTATTGAATAACATTCAGAAGTTGTTATACAATGAATGGAATTACTTTTATTTTTATTCAAAATGCATGGAAAGAGATAGTTCTAATAGAATTTATACAATAGATAGACTAATATCTTATGAAAATATTGACAAAAAATGTATTGATAAATTATTTTTTATCTCTCTAAAGAATACTACTTCAGATTTCCCAGAATGGTTTAAGTCACGAAATGAAAATTATATACTTAAAGATGACTTACTTATTTCAAAATTTTTTAATTACAGTTTACAAAATTAATCAAATTGCTTTATAAAATAAACTGTATTAAATTTGCATAAGTTACATTTATTATTTTGTATCCTGTCACAAATTGAGCATTTTTTTATTTTTTTGTTAAATTCTATTTCATAAAAGTATGGATTTGATATTAACTTTAAATTCTTTACATTATTTCTAATTTTTATAACATTTTTATTTAATATTATTTCAAATATATTATTATTTATAAATTCTAACCTATTTACTAAATTTGAAATCTTAATAGACATTATTCAAACTTTTAGTTTTTTATATCTTGAAGAAATATTTAACCTATTTACTATTTTACTTCTAAAATAAATATTATTTAAACTTAAGTTACTAGAATCAAATAAGGTCTCTTCTATTTTTTTTGAAATATTTAATAAATAACTAGCGTAGTAATTTATTAAATGTCTATACTCAGTATCATACAAACGATAAATAATAAATCTAAAAAATAAACGTTTCAGATCTTCCATTTTATAATAATAAATTGTAATAAATTAATTATTTTTTCAATTTTATAACATTCCACAATCTACAATTTTTACGTCATTAACTGGCTTGTCATTATTATTTGTTTCTATACCACCTATGAAATCTACTAAATCCATACCTTTTACAACATTTCCAAACACTACATGTTTTCCATCTAACCAAGGTGCATCATTTGTTAAGATATAAAATTGTGACCCATTTGTGTCAGGACCACTATTTGCCATAACAATTGCCCCTTTTTTATTCTTTAATGAAAAGTTTTCGTCAGGAAATTTATTTCCATAAATTGATAAGCTACCAGTTCCATCAAATTTTGTAAAATCTCCTCCTTGAATCATAAAATTACTTATTACACGATGAAATGTTGAGTTTACATAAGCTTTCTTTTTACATAATTCTGAAAAATTCTTTACAGTTTTTGGAACAATATCATCATTTAAATTTAAAACTATTCTTCCTCTATTATTCATGTATTCGATGTCTAAATATGCAAATTCTTTATTATCTGTTTTTTTATTCTCTGTATCTTCATTAAAATTTTCCATATTAAACATTCCTTCTATTTCCTCGGAATTTATGTCAGTCTCGCTTTCAGTGTTATCATCAGATACCTCTAATTCTTTTAAATTTGTTATGTCATCTAATTTATCTGTCTTTTCTAAATCAGTTGGATTATCTAAATTTATAAATTTCATACAATATTTAGATATTAAAAGACAAACAATTATCAATATTAGAATTATCTTAAAACATTTTCTATACATTATTATATACTTAAAATAATAATTTCTGGAAAAAAACTTATATTATATATATATATATATATATGGAGTTAACAGTTTATTCACTTGAAAATTGTTTTTATTCTATGAGTGCTAGTAATTTACTTGATGAAGAAAATATAAGTTATAATTTAAAAAGTATCAGTCATCAAAATAAAAATATATATAAAGAAAAAAATAATATGAAAACATTTCCACAAATATTTTTGCAAAATAAAGATGTAAATATTAAAATTGGAGGTTATTCTGATCTAAATTATATTAATAATTTAATAAAAAATAATAATAATTTTGATGAAGTTAAAAATAATTTATTGAAAAAATTTAATTTATCTTTAAAAGAAGTTCTTTTAATTATAAATCATTTTAGGAAGTAAAATGATCTTATTAATAAATATATACAAAATTAGACATTAACTTTAGTCTATATATTTTTAAAAAATATATATAGATTTATTTAATCAATTAATTTATTAAAATATTTGTATTTATTATATGGAAAAAGCTATAATATTAACAAATATTAACATTAGAAAAAAAACAGTAAAAACTTTTTTTAAATCTATAAATTCAAATATAGAATTTGAAATAACAAATGTTGATGATATTTATACACCACCACAAATGATTAACTCTGCTGATATTTATATAAAAAGTAAAATTAATAATTATAACGATGATAATACTAAGTATATTTTATGTATTTATAATATATTAAAAATTATTGATTGCAAAATTACAGATTCCTTTTTAATTATATTGAAAGATAATATTAACTCTAAAATTTATGAAATTACAGGAAGTGAGTTAAATATAGACTTCACTATCTTAAATGAATATCCATTATTTGTAAATATAATTGATGACTTATATGACAGCTATCAAAATACAAGCAATAAATATATTTTCGATGGCTGTGACTCTAAATTAAGTGCTTTAATTAATAAATATTATCCAAATATTCAAGAAGATAAATGGATAAATCAAATTTTTAATAAAGATAATAATAATAGAGTTACTAAATTATTAAATAAATTATCAAAGTCAAAGAATGAAAATAAATAATATCATAAGTTATTCCAAAAGTAGCTCAATGAATCTAATATTACATTGCATGAGCTTAAAAACTTTTTTTCATTATTAATTCTACCTTTATTATAATATGATTTTAATTGCTTTTCATTTATTTGTGCATATTTTTTAGAAATTAATTTATTATACTTCCAATATAATAATGGTATTTGTTCGTCATTTAACTTGTTATATTTTTTGAATCCAATTAATATATCATCCCAAAAATCTGTATTTTTCCAATAACTTACAATATAACTTGCCGCTATAGATACTACTTCATCTTCACTTGAATACATGTCATATAATTTGTTACATAATTCTAATGTATTATTTTTTCCATAATAGATCTTTCCTAAATTCTCATAGTTTAAATTAAAATATTTTCCAATATCTACCAACCATTCATATTGCGATGCTTCATGTTTATATATGCCATCTTCAATACTTCCCTCTGTTGTAGAATATATATTATTATTTAATCTAAATACCTTGTCGTCATCCAAGGAATATCCGATGAAGAAATTAGATAACCCTACCTTTAACTTTAGAATTAATCCATTTACTGCACCTGTTGTTTCTGAAAATATTATTAAAAATCCATTTTTATTTAAAATTTCCATTTCACTCTCTTTCAAATTTGGTCTATCTATCTTTAACTTGTCATTATTTAAAATTACTCCTAGTTCATTTAGTAATATTTCCTTTTCAAATACTACATCTTTCATTGATAGAGCATTATTTATCTTTTTTAATCTTACTTCCAATAACACATTTGTTAATATTGAATATTGTCTTAGGAAATCTCTTATTTCATTAAATGACTTTCCTCTGGAAAATGATTTTGTATAATTATTTCTTTTTATTATATCATGATTTGAAATCAAATTATCTACTTTTTTTTTAAATTCATTATATGGATCTATATAATAATCATTGCATGTTGATGGCATTTCATCATAAGAACTTTTTAATTTAAAACTTTTTAAAAAATTATGATTATTTGTTACAAAACCATCTCCTACAAAATTTAAACTAAAAATTGCTAATAACCTTAACATATATTTATATATTTTAAAATTATTATAGTTACATTTTATAAACTTATTATTTTTTAAAAATAACTTGTTAGGACTTATATATTTCATATTCATTCATACCACTACTCGAATTTATTGAAATTCTTTTTATACCGTCAACTATTTCAGGTATTTCAATGTCAGAATATTTATTGTTTTCTATGTCATTATCATCTTTATCTTTCCCACAATTACAATTGTTACAATATGGCTTGTTACAACACTCTATACCAAATGGAAAGCAACAACATTGATACATACATAATTGACATCCTGTTACTTCGTCTTTTCCTTTTTTATTAATTATATCATTTTTAAACCATCTTATTACATCTGTCGGAATATTAGGAGATCCTGCAAGTAGCCTATCATATTCTTCTTGACATGATGTTATAAATGTATTACAATCTATACGATCTTCTCTAACCTTACTTAGCTCTATTTTTATTTTTCTTCCATATTTATCCCAATCTATATGTGAACGTAAATTACCTTCACTTTCTTGTGCTACTCTTAAAAACTGTGCAACTGACACAATTATTGCTGATATTAAATTTGCAGCTCCTATTGCCATTATAAAATATTTTCTAGATTCTTTATTTATTGATGATTGTGCAAAATTACCTGTACCTGTTATAGTTGATAAAATAATTACTGGTATTGAAAACCATGCATTTAAACCATAAAATCGTTTATATGCTCTATCATGCATTAAAGAAAAACATTGAGCCTCATCAGCCCATGATTTTAATATTTTTTCATTCTCATCTCCCCATTTAATAACTTTTAGATCGTCATTATTTTTTTCTTCATTAGCCATTTATTTAAATA
>MDSY01093958.1_pt1 | contig 15048 bp, 13 predicted proteins | sample 811131 | NCBI WGS metagenome assembly MDSY01 (sample SAMN05326643, study PRJNA326480) | marine metagenome | isolation source: seawater | place: Atlantic Ocean: South West | collected 2010 | reverse complement strand
GTTATCGTATTGTAAATTGCCTCCATTTAAACGCCCCCAACCAATTCCAAGATGCATATCAATATTATCTACACCATAGCTGCCTACAAAATATTCTGATGAATAAATACCAGTGCCGCCCATGTCATTGAAACCCACTGCTAATGCTGGAAACCTGCCTTCAGATTTTATTCGAACCTTTGTGTTAAACCCTTTATCTTTATAATCCTGGTTGAAACCTCCACCATATTCTCTTCCCTTTATACTTGTATAAAAAAATGAAGCTTCTAGCCAATCATATGGCATCATTGTAATGGTAATTTTTCTATCTGGATCTCCACGATATAGAGTTAAAGCAGAAGATGATTCTTCATAAAATCTAGCTGTTGGCAAATTTATTAGGCCAACTACGCCATGATTATTTGGATTGTTATATAAGATTGAGTCTGAAAAGGAAAAGCTTCCAATAAAAAGAAAGAGTAATAATCTAATTTGTAATCGCATTTAATGAGGCAGCAGAAAATGCAATATTTGAAATTATTTCCGTTGCCGCTTGCACTAATGGCAACCCTTCAATTTGATCAAGGTCTCTTGGAACAACAATAGTATCTCCCTTTTCTATAACGAGGTTATTTCCTGAAAAAATATTTTTGTTCGCTTTAAGTGCAGTACCATTTGCCCTTATAATGAATACTGCTGATTTATCAGCATAAGTAGAATAGCCACCAGCAGCATCAATATACTCAACAAGTGACATATCACCATTGTATAAAAATGAAGTTGAATTTAGCACTTCACCCTCTACCGTAACTTCATTTGTACGAGAAGGTATAAATATTGTGTCTCCATCACTTAAAATAAATGTTTTTGAAAATTCTGTATTAGGATAAAAGTTTCCTGTAATACGGCCTGTAGGTTCTAAATTATCTGCTAATTCAATAATTGCAGATATATCGCCTATTGCCTTTTCGCTTGTTGTTGACTTCTGAAGTAATGAGTCAACTAATACAGTTCTTGCTTCAACAATTGCTCTTTCTTGATTTTCTCTAACACTGACTCTTGAGAAAAAAATTCCATTTTCGAAAGAATTCTCCATAAGCCCACCAGCTAAAGTATAAAGTTCATCTAATGTTGTGGTCGCTGGTAGTTTGTAAACTCCAGGATTTAAAATTTGCCCATTAATTGAGATAGTTATTAAATCAGTTTGAACTTTAGGTAGAGTAATCGCAACGGTTTCATCTGAATCTAAAATTTTTGTATAAGAATCAGAAAAACTATCTATCTGGGTAATAACTGCAACATTTTCAATAGAAATTTTTTCGCTTACTCCAAAATATTCATGTAATGTTTTCGCTGTAATTTTTCCTTTAACAGGTAGAGATAGATCTATGCTAGGTGACTTGTATTGAATAAATTCAGAAGTGATTGGAACATTTAGCAGATAACTATCATCCTCTTCAAAATTAATTTCTTCCATATTCATATTATTTAAATAAAACTCACTTAAGCGAATAATGAAATCTCTATCAAAAAAATAAATCTTAGAGTTACTATGCAGTTGAAAATCTTTGTATGTCTCTGGATCAGCTATTGAAAAAGCTACTTTACTTTTGCTTAGACCTTTTAAAGTTTCAAATTCATATACCGCATAAAATGGATAAATTTCTGATGAAAACTGTAATTTCGAAATTAATTCCTCAAATTCATTTATATCAGAATTTATAAAACCCTTTGAAACACCATATCCATCTACAAAAACATTCTTATCGCTTACGTAAACATTGCTTCCGACGTACAATTTTTCTAAAAAACTATCTGAGACTTTATCTGATAAATTAATTTTTTTTGTCCGTTTGAGACCGTTTGATATTTCTGTAACATAAATATTATTTTTATCAGCATCAATCGTCATACCCAAAGCAAAACTTATTAGATCTTCATATGTATCATTTTTAGAATACTCATAAACAAGAGGCCTTATCACCGCACCTTCAATAGATATAAAACTGCTACTTCCCTCGACTTTAATAGTATCGCCTGGCTGTATGCTTATATCTTTTCCTCTATCTCCAAAGATAAGTAAATCGTAGAGGTCAAAGCTAATTTCTTTCCCCTCTCTTAAAAGCTTAATATTTCTTAATGAAGAATAATCTTTGAATCCCCCCGAATAACCAAGAGATGAGGTAATTGTTGAAAATGGATTAACAATATACGTTCCAGGATTTTCTATTGCTCCAATTATATTAATTTTTCTTGCTGCTAATTTCTCAATACTCACAGAAACTTCTGTGCCAACATATGATAAATCAATTAGATTCTCAATTTTAATTCTTACTTCTGAAATTGATTCACCAAAAACAGTTACAGAGCCCAATTCAGGAAATAAAATAGTTCCGTCAAGACCAACAGTTAAATTAAAAACTTCCCTTTTACCTCCTGTTAGAATAATTTTTAATTCATCTCCAAGTGATAACATATAATCATTTGGTACAGGAAGATCTGAAGTAGACGAAATTGATTTAGGTGTTTTGGTAATAAAGTCAAACCCAAATACTTCACTTTCTTCTATTTCTTTTATTTCAGTACTTTCATTCTCAATGTCTAGTGAAGAATCATTACCCTCAATTTTAGATTCAGGGTTACCTACATCACCATTACTTAAGTTTTCTAATATTTCAGGATTATTTTTTAGGTATTCAAGTTGTTGAGAGGTGATTTCCTGTGAAAATGTTGTAAAAGAAAGAAGGAATATAACCAAAGCAAAAAAAGAATTTTTCATAGCAATCTTTAAAAATAAATAATTAATAGGATACCCTATATATAACCTCAAACATAAAATAATTAAGTTTTTTTTGTAGAAGATAATTAGTTTAAAGAAATATACCGCGATAGAATTTTTAAAATATTTATATCTTTTTATAAATATTCTTTGAGTGTTTTATTTGTAAATTTTAACTTTGATAGCTTTTTTAAAGCTTTGTTAACATTAACCGTATGCCTAAATTTTTTTAATTTTGGAATGTTAATTTTATCCTCTGGTAAGTTCTTTACAAAATCCCATGGATGGCAGTAGAAGATATTTTGTTTTGTTTTTGTCTTAGAAAGTAAAAACTTTTGTAAAGGGATAGGAAAAAGCCTAAACCATCCTCCTCCTGTACAAACAATATGAAAATTACCTATTTCAAATGTTGGAAGACAAAAATCAAAAATTCCTTTCGTTGAAAATGTATTCTTTTCATATCTGTCATGTAACGTAGATTTTATAGACATTGATGTATATTTGTATCCAGCTGTTATAAGAGCGTCTGATAGATAATTGTTTTGGCTGAAGCATGGAGATCGGTAACCGACAACCTCAACACCTGTAATATCCTCAAGAATCTTTTTTGATGTGCTTAAATCCTCTAGAGTTTCTTTTTCATTTAATTTTGTCAAGAGAGTATGATCCAAACCATGTGAACATATTTCATGACCTGATTTAGCAATTTTTTTTACTAAATCTTTATATTTGTTTGCAATTTCTCCAAGGAAAAAAAACGTCCCTTTGTAATCATTCTGTTCAAGGAATTGTAATATGATTTCTAATCCACCAATTGTAGTAAATTTGTGTCTTTTTGCTTCATTCCCAATATATGGCCTTACATTTTCAGCGTGAATCCATTCTTCAACATCGACAGTAAATACCAAATCTTTCATTTATATAAGCTTAAAATTTTTCTTAAATTTATTTATATCTTTTTTATCAGGAAATTTATTTAATTTTATTACCTCATTATTCTTAATGTAATTCATTTTTTTTTCAGGATATCTAATCCAGTTATAAAAAATATCTGCAGAGATTTTTTTTGCAGCAACACTAGTATCAAATAATGTTTTACCAACATTAACTTTTTTTTCAATAAGAATTTTTCCAGTATCAATTTTCTTACCCATATCATGTAGTGTAATAGTTATGTATCTACTTCCATCTAGAATTTGCCAGAAAATTGGCATCATCCCGGCATATTTCGGTAGCTTGCCGCAATGTATATTAAGTAGCTCAAAGTTTTCATTATAACGTTCAATAGGTAGTCTTGAGGGAGCTGATAAAGATAAAATAACCCCAGTATTATTATACTCGTCGAGGATTTTATCTATTTCATCAGAGCTTTTAACATTATAGGTTTTAATACAGTTTTTGAGTTTGAAACTTAATTTATTAAAGATTCCTAAAAAAATTAATTTAATAATCCCTAAACCATACAAATTGTATGCTCTCTTAAGTCCCCATAAAAAACCTTTATTAAAATTCGGCATATTAATAATAGAATATGGAAGATTATATTTATCGAATTTACTTAGAAATGCACTTGTAAAAAAAGGGTCTTTTTGAGTGATTATAATTATGTTTTTCATAGCTTTTTTCTTGAAGAGAAATAGAAGAATTTTATAACCTTCTCAGGCATGACTCTTAAAGGAATCCTAACAACCATATTCGATAAAAAATTTATTAATGTTATCAACTTTTCTTTATAAAAAACTTTGTGAGCATGAAATTCATTTTTTACATAATTTAAACCTGATCTTCTTTTATAAAAAGAGTTTCCGACCCTTACATAGCATAAGTTTTCTTTTAAATTCTTTATTCTAAAGCCTTTTTTTCTAAGCCTAAGCCACAAATACCAATCTTCAAACCCTTCTAGTTTTTTGTAATTTCCTGCTGAAATCACATCATTTTTTATAAACATAACTGATGAGTGATGCACTGGATTATTTAATGAGAAATACCCATTAATTTTAAAACCTTTCCTAATAATATTTAAATCATTAATAGTTTCGTTAAACTCAACAACATATGTGCCAAGCACACTTATATCAGGATTTTTTTTAAAGTGCTTTATCTGGTTTTCAAATCTTTTTTTATGATAAATATCATCAGAATCTGCTCTAGCTATAATATTATGTGTACAGAAACTAAGTCCATATTCCAAAGCACCAGATAAATTATCTTGTCCAGAATATAAAACCTCTTTAATATTTAAATTACTTCTATATGTATCAATGACTTTCGTTAATTTATTATTTATCTCTCCATCTTTTACTATTACAACCTCATCAGCACTAACAGTTTGATTTAAAATGCTTTGCAAGCAGCTGTTGAAATATTCTGATTTTTCTAAATCATAAACTGGAAGTAATACAGAGAATTTCAACTTATTATTCATTGCTCAAAAAAAAATTTTTATTTTTTGTTTGTCATACATATCAAGTGTATGGTGAAATGCATTCAGTTTAAAATCTACTGTCGGAGATCCAATTATAGCCATGTTTGTTTCTTCAATATTTTCAATATCATCTTCTATTATTATGTGTTGAGCATCGATAGATTTGGTTACATCGCTTTCTACAAATGATTTAAAATTTTTTATAAATTTTTTAGCATCTAAAAGCTCATTGCCTGAAAATCTTGATCTTTCATACGAAACTATCTTGTTCTTAGCAATTTTTAGCTTTATACATCGTCTGTGAACTTTTTGAACAAATATTGAAGAATTTCTAGTTTTCAATGCAAATCCAAATTTATTAAATATAGCTTCATTTAATCGTTCAAAATCAAATTTTAATAAAACTTTAGATAAAATTTTACTTTTTGAATTAGAGGTAAAAAAAGTACCGCTGCTCAAAGCTTTTGATAGATCTTTATATCCTGGTCTAAAATCTAGCATTATATTATCTTTGTCTGTAAGGACTGGGCCCCTAAATATTATGGGGCCAAAAGAATAAATATATCCATTAGATATTGCTTCTGACATATTTACTTGGCCTAAAAAATAAATTTCATGATCAGTACCAGTCCATTCGTATTCGTTTTTGCTAAGAATACGGGCATTCTCTATAGGGCCTGCAGCAAGAATAATTTTTTCTGGCTCTAATACATAGGCTCCAGATTTAATTTGGTAGTTATTGCTATCTTTTAAAATAATAGAGTCAACTTTTTTATATATTTTTTTATTAGCGGGAACATAAAAGTTTTGATTAAAAAGTGGTACATTTTTGAAATATTTGCTGTCTTTTTTAATTATTTTAACTGAGTGCCAAAGATCTCTAAGGCCATTAGGTGTTTTTCCAATATATGATTCCTGAAAACCATTATTTCTTAAAACTTTATTTTCTTCATTACTTGTTAAAACGAAATTAATATTGTTTGAATTATCCTTATAAAACCGATTTCCTAAAGCACCATTTCCTATTAGCCAATTACCATTGAATGCTTTAAGAGAATCTCTATTGTATCCATATGGATATATTTTTAATAACTTCTTAATACTTGCAATAATTAAATAAAAAAGGTCGAAATCTTCAAGTGCATCAAGCATGGTTTTTTTATATTTTCCATCCTTTCTTTTTAAGTTGTACAAGTTTTCAACTTTTTTAAAATTTTCTTGGTTAACAAAATTAATTAACTGATTAATAGTTGTTTTTGGATATCTCAAGCCTAATGGAACCCAATCATCATCAAAAATCCCTAAGCGAACAACTTTTCCACCATTATTTAAGATAAATTTTTCATACGTTTCTTTATTTTTTGGATATAAAAAAGGTTGCTTCCTAAAAAAATTTGCCAAAACAGCAGTCGTACTTATAAAAATAACTTTTTTAATAGGTAATTTATTTAAAAAATTAATATATTCTTCGCTTTTTGACGAATGACTAAATATAAAAATTTTACTGTATTTCCTTAATTCGCAATTATTAACCTCTTTATGTGAAATATAAGAAAAATTACTAATGCTTCCCAATAGCCTAACTAGTTTTGAATTTTTTCCGATTATTAATCTCATCAAAATAAATCTTCAAACTTGACTCGAGGAATTTCATTCAAATTCCCGCCTTGAGTAGCATTGAAGACCTCAATGCCAAGTTTTTTACATTCCATGCATGCTGAAATAATGTTGCTTTTCATACCTTTAGTATTTGGCATGTGCCATTTCTTACCGTATCCAAAATATCTTGAATCAAAATGATTTGGATCAGCACCTTTTGTTGTTATGACATTTCCCTTGATTGTTGCATCTTCAGGTATTGAATAAGATAAATCAACTCCAATTAAATATATTTCTTTAAAGCCCATGTGTGCCGCTAACTGCATTGAAAGATATGTAACTGTACCACCCCAAAATACTTTTTTATGCACTTTATTTGAAAATAGGGGAAAGTCATTGTGCGATTGTCGCAAATATGATCTTTGAAAATTGAGGAAATTTATTTTTTTATCATTCTTATACATCCAGCTTAGATCGCTTGGAATGAATATTCCATTACATTCAATTTTTAAAATTTCATTTCTATTGTCCCAGGCAGGATGAATATCTTCCACACAATAATAATCGAGTGGTAAATTTATTTCTTGGGACTTCAAAAAAAAAGCATTGCACGCTATGAATCTCTCATTTTTAAGTAATATTAAATCTTGATTATTTATACTTGGTCCATTTCCAACTATAAATACTCTTTCTCCATCATGCCGGTTTTGAAACTTTTTTAATTCTATGTAATTCCTCTTCCTATAAAGCTTTTTTTGCCAAAAAAGATTTCTTAGTATTTCTTTAATTTTTCTGAGTACAAATCTTATAGAGCGATATAGAAAAAATCGACCCAGTTCCTCATTTAACTTAAACCATAGCATAAATAATAATTTAAATTTGTTATGTATACCTTAAAAAAATGTATGCAAGGTAAGTCCCTAAACTTCCAAAAATAAAAATTAAAATTTGCATAAAGATACTTGGGAAATCCCTAGCTAATGGGAGGTAGGGAGAATTAATGTAATCAAACTTATAGTTTTTTGATGTTTGTGCAATCATTATTTGCTTAAGCTCGAATTCAATAAGTGAAGACATACTTTCATCAACACTTTCATTGAAGTTATTTGTTCTATATTCTTCAAGAAAATCAATTTTTGATGTACTTTCTTTTATCTGCTCATCCCTAAAAATTTTATTGGCAGTAGTAAACATCTTTTCAATTATTTGTTGTGCAAATATATTATTTTTGTGTCTTGCTGATATGTAAATTATCTTATCAGTTTGGTTAGTATCTATTTCAATTACATCATCATGAAAGTACTCATGTATTTGATAGTAATTAATTTGGCCATCCACCAACCACTTTTCATCGATATAAAAAAGAATATCCACATTGTTATCAGTATCATTTGATTTATTAAAATGGTCTAGTGGAGCTGATTGATCTAACAAGTTTAAAAAGAAATTTTTATCATCTAGAAGAATTTTTAAAAAATCAATGGACTTCAACTTTTCCACATACACATTAAATTCATCGCCAGCAGTTGGGTCAAAACCAAACATACTTCCTAAAGAGGCATATTCATTTGGAATAGAATTCATTGAATTTGATTCTTCATAATTCTTATAAACCCATGAGCTTTCACTTTTAAATTTATTATTGGCAAATAGGTTTAGCAAAAGAAGTATTAATAAAAAGCATATTGATATAACAAATAATGAGCTCAAGTTTTTTTTTAATTGATCTAAATAACTTCTTATATCTATGCTTTCCATAATTTTATTAATTGAAGGATATAATTAACATGTGAACTTTCAATTTTTATTACCAATTATTTTACTACTTTTTTCTGCCATAAAAAGAAATAAGAATTTTATCTTCTTGTCCTTATTGCTGTTTTTAAGCTTAATATCGGGTTTAAGAGTAGATACAGGAACAGATTTTAAAATTTATCTAGATACATTTCAGGGAAAATTTCCAATTTCAGGAATGGATCCTGGTTTTATTTTTTATTCATTACTACTTTTCCAAACCGACCCTTCAGGGAGGCTTGGAATTTTTCTTACAGCTTTTTTGACTATTTTTTTTCATTTGCTATTCATTCGTAAACTATCACCAAATTTATTTATTTCGTATCTACTATTTATATGTTTGCCTATATTTTTCTTGAGTACCTTAAATCTAATAAGATCTCATCTATCTATTGGGTTTGGTCTTTTATCAATAATTTTTTTACTTAATAACCGTATTCTTTTATCTATATTGGCAATTTTATTTGCTTCTATTTTTCATTTTGGTGGATTAATTTTTTTAATAATATTTTTCTACCCTCTGGTAAACAAAAAAATAATCTTTCTTATGACCCTTTCTATTTTATTAATTTTCATTTCACTAATGGCCACTAATGTGGAGTCACTAATTAGCTTCTATATTCCAGCATTATCTTATTTTAGTTCGCATGAGGTTGTTAATTCACCACTGCTAGCGGGCATTATTTTGCTATTAAATTTAATTACCTTATATCTTTATTACCGTGACCCACAACTTGATTCGAAGAAAAAAATTCTGATTCTATTAAATGTTGTATCTATTGCAGCCTATAGCTTCTGGTTTGTATCTGATTACTCTAATTTATGGCTTCGAATTTCGAATTTTTCTGCAATTCATTTATTAATTACTATTCCACTAATACTTGAGAAGATTGAACCTGTACACTATAGAGTTAATATTTCTAAAATAATGAGCGTTTTTTTGGTAATACTATATTTAAGCTATTGGATTATTGATCCTAGTTATGGCTATAAAGAATAAGAAATAGTGTAGGCAAAAAGAAAAAAATTAAGATAATTTTTAATTCTTGAGGAAAAAATTTAATTTTAAAGTGGTTTAGATAACTTAAAATGTTATATGGATAAGCAATCAGGGTAAATGATAACAACAATGCAAAACATATGCCTAAAAGGTAATAATTTTTAAATAAAACAATAGAAAGTAATATGATCGCAGTTAAAGTTAAGAAATTTACTTTATGCCAAATTACGTTATTTGATAGCGTATAAATTTGCAAGTATAAGGATGAAAGTCTTTCAATAAGGAAGGCAGCGCAGAGTATTGCCCAATCAAATTTATCTAAAATTAAAATTTTATTTTCAAGAAAAGAATTAATTAGTGGATATAGCACTGTAAAAGATATCAATAAACCTAAAAATAATGTCATACAGATAGTTACACGTTGAGATCCTATTTTTTGTGCTTCCTTATAACCATTTTCATTATAAATGAGCGCCATTTGAGGTATTTTTATATAGAACAGAGGATTTGATATAGCTGCAAAAGATTGAATAATTCGAACTGATAAAAGAAATTTTCCTAATTCTATGGCGTCAACAAATTGAGCAAGAATTATTCCGATCATATTAATGGATCCAACAGAAAATATTACTCCTAGCCCACTCCTCCATGCAGACCCCCAAGCATGTTTTGTTATAGGAGAACTTTTAGCTTTAGTTTTATTTTCTTTATGCTTAAAGACTTCTTTAAATTTTTTTCTTAAGAGCAGATATGATAGAAAACTTGCTGAAAAATATATAAAGCAAAAAATAAAAAAATCTTTGAAAAAATATAAAGATAAAATGCAGAGCAAAGTAGTTATAAAGTTAGCAACAGATTCTCTAATTCTATAATCGAATATTTTATTTGATCCTCTGAAGAATGATGCAAAAAAGAAATTATAAAGGGCAACAGAAGTTGAGATTACTACAAAACCCCATAAAAAAAAGAAGTCTTCAATTGTTGCTGAGTAAGAATCTATATTTATAGAATTTATAGGTTTGTAGATTAATGCTGTTCCAATAGTTATCAGAATGATTAATGAAATAATGAATAAATAACTAAATATTTTCTTTGCTGAAAAAACAGTATCTATAAAATCATATTTATATTTTGTTTTTTTTGAAGTCTTTGACCTGCTATAAGATATAAATCTCTCAAATGTTGAGGTGAAACCAAATTCAAACAAAATGCCTATTGAGTAGAATGATAAAAATATAAACCATAGGTTTACTATTGGCGTTGAAAAAGAGACAAGAAGGTATGGAATAATAACAATTAACGGCAATAACTTTGAAAGAATACTTAGCCATGAAGCTAATAAATCTTTTTCAAAAAACTTTATTATCAATCTAAATCCTTTAATAGATTTGAGACACCTCCTGAAAGATCAAAAATAGAACCATTTAAAAATCTGATTTTCTTTTTTAGAACAAAATTTATTAAGTTTGCTATATCTTCTGGTCTTCCAATTTGTTTTGTTGGGTGAATCTTTTTGAGCTTCATCACTTTATCATTATCATTTAAAAAACCTGATTTAAGCATATTTGTTTCAATAGCTCCTGGGGCAATTCCAATCGTTGTAAATTCTTCTCCAAACTCAATAGATAAAGATTTTGTAAAAGATTTTAATGCACTTTTAGATGCGGAGTAGCTTGAAAAACCACTCTTTGTTAAGTTAGTGTGTATTGATAAAATATTTATTACAAATCCATTTGCGATTTTTAATTTTTCAATAAAGTGTTTAGTTAAAATAACTGGGGCTAAAAAATTAATATTCATAGTTCTTATATATTCATTAGAGCTAAGCTCTGTTATTTCTCCACATTTTTGAATTGCTGCATTATTGATTAAGGAGGTAAATTCATTATCTTTAAGAATTTCATCAATTGAGTGTAATATTTCATTGAATTTTTCTGGCTTCTCTACTGCATCAAGCAATTGAGCTTTTATAAAAAAATCAGAATTATTTTCGGGAATTGTATCAATACCAATTGTTGCAAATCCATTGTTCTTAAGATTTTTAACTACTTCTGAACCAATACCTCCAGCTGATCCAGAAACTAGTACAAATTTCTTCTTTTTATTCATTAAAGTACTCTTCTAAAAATTTAAAACATTTTTCATTAGTTCTTAATACTGATTCTAAAGTATTAGAAGCATTATGCGACCCGAGAATTGTGTTTGAAGATTTTATAAATTCACTATTAAAGTTTAGGGGTTCATCTTCAAAGACATCAGAGGCAAAGAAGTTTATTTTTTTTGTAGATAAACCCCTAATAACAACATTTTCATTAATAATTTTGCCTCTCGATACATTAATTATGCTTATACCCTCTTTACATAATTGAAGTTCCTTTTCAGAAAAAATGTTCATAGTAGTTTCATTTAATGGGCAAGTAAAAAAGAGATAGTCGCACTCACCAATCCCCTCAGGCCAATTGCCATTTACTCTAACATTTGGTTTTTCTGTTACAATCGGATCCCAGCCATATAGATTTAAACCAACAATACTTAATCTTTTGGCTAAACATGAACCTATATCCCCTAGACCTACTATTCCAGCTGTTTTTCCAAACAAACTATTTCCCTGTATTTTTTTCCACTCTCCAGACCTGATACTTTGATCAATCAAATGTAATCTTCTGCTAATTAAGATTAAGTAACCAAGTGCTACATCAGCCACTTCATTACCAAACATATTTGGTGTATTTTTTACAAAAATATTATTTTGCTTAGCTGCATTAAAATCAATATTATCAGTACCTACTCCCCATTTAATAACGATTTCAAGATGTTTTGATTTGCTTAAAACTTTTTGAGTAACTGGATCATCTCCAGCTATCCAACCATTACAATCTTTTAGCAGCTCTATTAATTTATCTTCTGATAATGTTTGAACTACATCTGGACATACAAGTTCATATTTTATGGACATATCTTCATAAAAATATTTTTTAGATTGCAGCATAGGAGGACAAGTTAAAAGAATTTTTTTCATTTCTCTTCCTTTGCAAAAATTTCTGCAAGCGCCCAGTCTTCTTTATCATCTATATCTAATACTTCCTTTTTTTTCATTTCATACATTTGTGGATTCTCTCCAATTCTATTATTTGTTTTAGCAAAACTATCTGAAGTAAAAATATATAAACAGGAATTTTCTTCATAATAAGGTTCTAAATCCTGAGTTCTCAATAATTTATCTGCAGAGTGATTAATTGGCTTAGCCCTTCTATCATAGAATCTTGTCTGAAATTTATTTACAGTGAATAATGAGTCATTATTTGATTCTAAAAATTTATCTATACATATATTGATCGTATCGGAGCTTAAGAATGGATTTGTCGAGTGCGTCATAATGAATATATCTGCACCAAAATCATCTAAATCATCTTTTATTATTTCATTCATGCTTACAAAATCACCACAAATCTTTTTTTGCCTTTTCTTAACTATAATTTTAGGATTGTTTTTTAAGGTCTGAAATTTTTTTACAGCATCAGTATTAATTATAATTTTATCTATCCTTTCCACCTTCAAGAGACTATCCAAGATCCATCTATACAATGGTCGATTATTTAGTAATTTAAAATTTTTATTGGGCACTCGTTCACTATTATCTTTCATAGGCAATAGAGCTATTATTTTTAATTTATTTTGGATAAAAGTACCTCTCCTTAGCTTTAGAGGAAATATTATTTTTATCACTAAAAAATTTTTTATTACCTTGATATGATCCCCAATATTGTGAAAATCTAAATTTAATTATTCCAATAAGCTCTTTCAAGAAAACTTTTTTTTCTAATGCTTTTGAGCAATCAAAAAATATAGCAGCAAAGAAATAGCGTAAGAAATCAATGAAAGAAATTGAAATATTTGGCATAATTTTTTTTAAAGCAATAGCTTCCCTTTCATATCTATTTTTAGTTTGCATGCTTGTTTCATTGTGTATGTGATAAACAATTGATTTATATGCGTAGCTCACTTTTGATCCATCTGATATTATTTTTGCAGCAAGATCAATATCTTCAAGACCGGTCAGATTCTCATCAAATTTATATATTGACCATATTTTTTTTGTAATTGCAGAATTTGCATTGTTGCAAAAATATTTATCATTAGTATTTTTTTTATGGTCTGGAAAATATTTATCAAAAATCAAATGCTCGCTAAACTTTGTTGTATCACGCCCTATTTGACGTCCATAGACATATTTACTTTTTCTGTTCTTAATGGGTTTAATAAGTTCATGGAGCCAAAATTTATTGCAGGGAATACAATGGCCACTTATGAATACAAGCAAATCTCCTTTTGAATATTCGCAGCCAATATTTAAGGATCTCCCAAAAGTGAAATCAGCTTTATTTATATGGGTTATTTTACAATTAAATTTTTTAGCTATTTTCAAGGTATTGTCAGTTGAACCCGAATCAACAATTACTACCTCAATTTCTTCTTCAATCTTCTGATTATTTATAGAGAGAAGTAGTTCATTTAAATATTTTTCTTCATTGAGTGTTCTTATAATTACAGATATCAACATTTCAATATTTTAACTTAAAAACAGCTGTATCTCCTGATTCTGGGAAGAGTTTAAGATCAGAAGAATTCAAGCTTTCCTTTGCTGAAGTTACCCAAAGCAAGTTATTTTTTTCATCAAATTTACAATTAGTTGGGTTTTTAAATGGCATTATTATTTTTTGAAGAAAATCTCCCTCAAGATTAAATACCCAGATAGAAGCATCATTCCAAAAGCATAAGAATATATGCTCATCAATTTTACATCCTCCATCAGGAGAAAATTCTTTACCAAAATCATTCCACAACTCTTTTTTTGCCGCCTGGTCATCAAAATTGAATTTCCATACCTTACCTTCAGAAGAATCACTGATTAGTATTTCTTTTTTATTTATTGGTATAAATGAGTTAGGTATATAAATATTTTTGTCAATTAATGATGCTCTTTCATTCTCCAAAACATATATATATCCTCTTTTTTTATCAGGAGCATTTCTATGCATGAATCCTAAAAAGTACGAATTAGAAATCTTAACCCCATCATTACTTCTGTATTCAGCAATATCATGATTAAAATCAATTACTATTTCTTTTTCTATTAATGATATTTCGTTAAAAATAGCAATTCCTGATTCAGTTCCTAAGATAATATCGTCATCATTTTTACCAAAAATAACAGAGGGTTTTTTCTTAAGTTTGAAGCCTTCTTTATGTTTTGGTGTAAATAAGGTATTTCTATTAATATCTACCCAGTAAGCTCTATTTTTTGATAAAAATAAACCTTCGCCTAATGAACAACCACATCTAATTGAATTAATTCTTTCGATTGTAAACATTAATTTGGTGCCCAGGGCCGGACTTGAACCGGCACGAAGTTTCCTTCGAGGGATTTTAAGTCCCTTGTGTCTACCAATTTCACCACCTGGGCAATAGCGT
>MDSY01000590.1_pt1 | contig 15048 bp, 12 predicted proteins | sample 811131 | NCBI WGS metagenome assembly MDSY01 (sample SAMN05326643, study PRJNA326480) | marine metagenome | isolation source: seawater | place: Atlantic Ocean: South West | collected 2010 | reverse complement strand
TACAAATATTCAGGGCGGAGCAGTTCAGAATTCAGCCAACTTCATACTTTCATCAAAAAATGATCAAGAGATTGAATTTCACTATTTAGTTTCTAAGCCTGTAATGTCAATTATTGAACATTTTCAGAAAAATATGAGGAATATTAATTTAATTTCAAAAAGCCCTTCAAGAAATCTAAAATCAAGAAGCATTATAAGATCTATAGAAAATGAAATTTCACCTGACCTTGTTTACACAATGGCTGGTCCAGCATATGTTCATTTTGAGTCAATGCATGTTATGGGTTGTTCTAATCCATATATAATTTTTGCCTCTAGAGATGATATGAAATTTGGAAGGTCAAATTATGAGTATATAAAGCGCTATCTAAATACTTTTTATCAGAACTTTTATATTAAAAATGCTGATTATTTCATTTTTCAAACTAGAAGCTCAGCTGAAAAATTTGCACAAAAATTTAAAATAACAGCTGAAAAATATTCATATATATCCAATTCGATTGGGGTTACAAAACAGTATGAAAATGAATGCCCCTCTGCTGCTGACTCTACTTTAAAAATATTATGCCCATTCGAGAATTATGCTCATAAAGGAATTCACATTTTGCCTTCTTTAGGTAAAAAATTACATCGTAAGGGCCTAGATTTTAAAATCATATCTACAAATGATCCCAACAAAAATCTAAAGAAAGAGATTTTAAGATTAGGTCTGACGGATAGATTTGAATTTATTGGAAAGCAGCGATATGAAAATATGTCTGAAAATTATATGAAATCGTCAATTGTATTTATGCCAAGCATATTAGAAATATTCTCATCTATCTGCATTGAGGCACTATATTTTAGGAAGCCTTTAGTGGTAGCCGATCGATCATTCAATCGCGAAATTACAGAGAAGTATGCATTTTATTGTGATCCGTATTCCATAGATTCTTGTGAAGAAGCAATAATGAAGGCAAATGAAAAGGTTCACGACGACGATTATTTAGATGAGGCGAAGGAATTTATATTGAGCAAATATGGTGAGTATAATGATCGCTTCAATGCTATACGAAATATACTTATTGGTCTTATTAAATGACTTTGGTTAAGCACAGTATCCATCTACAGTCCTTGTTTATTTTCGGACTAATTATTTCTTTGTTTCCATGGATTTCATTTGGCCTAAATGAAATGGGTATGCAGCCTTATTTTATTGCAAGTTTAATATTAGCTCTGTTCTTCTTCTTTACTAAGTATAAGAGTTTAAAAAAACAACATCTCATTCTTTTTTTGCCTCTATTCTTTTTAATCTTTCAATTTTTTAATGGGGTTCCATTGGATTTTTTGTTGGTGAGAGATGCTTTTTCTTACCTGGCTCTTTCAATATCCTTAGTATTTTTCTATGAGTATCTCAATCTGTATGGATTTCCCGAGAGAATATTTAGAATTGCATTATATATTTGGATTCTTGCTTGCATTCCTCAATATCTATTTGGAGAGCATGTTTACTCTTTTCTTCTCTTTGCAAAATCCTCTGCAAATAGAGGGTTCACAAGCTTGGCTTCAGAGCCTTCTTTTTTTGGTCTTCACTCAGCATTGGTTACATCTTTGCTGATTTTATTTGGAGAAAAAAAGAACACATATAAATACATTTCTTTGGGTCTTATAGCATTATTTTTATCTGCATCTTTTGCCGGATTTTTCTATCACGGATTATTTCTTGCTATCTCTCTGCTTTTAACCAAGCAACTAAACTCAAAATTAATAATATTTGCAGGCGTACTGATTTCTCTGGCATTCATTTTTGTTCTAAGCGATCAAAGATTCGGAGAGTTAATTCGTATCATTCAAACAGTTGGAATTACTCAACTACTTTTGATTGATGCTAGTTCAGGCTCAAGACTTGCAGACATTTTATCACCATACATATTGTCTTATTATAATTCTCTCGCTCCCATGGGAAGAGTCATCTCAGAACTTAATCAGTTAGGTACTCTATGCTATGCACAAGATCCTAATAGTTTTCTCTCATGTAGATGGGTTTCTAATGATAATAAGATAGGGTCATATATAGGATATTTTATTTTCCACTTTGGTCTATTTATTATTCCACTCATGTTCTATGTCTTTTTTTATTTAATAAGAGATATGAGAACATTTGTGTGTGTTTTAATACTTGGACTTGCATTGATAACCACAATACCTCTTGGATATCCTCTCGCTGCCTTTTATCTTTCATCTTTTATATTTTTTATAAAGAATAATGGCTTCTTAAATGAACGCTAGTCAAAAAAAACCGATAAAAATAAGCATTGTTACTATAGTTTTCAATGACGCAGAGAATATTCTTGAAACACTCAATAGTGTTAGGAATCAAGATTATGAAAATATCGAATATATCGTTATAGATGGAGATTCAATAGATGGAACAAAAGAGATTATTGAGAAAAATCTTCAGCATATAGATAAGTTTTTTAGTGAAAAGGATGAAGGCATATACGATGCATTAAATAAGGGCATACATCATGCCAGTGGAGAATATATAGGATTTCTTCATTCAGGTGATTTTTTTCATGGGAATGATGTTATAAGCAGTCTTGCTCTGAATATTGAAAGAGAAGGTTGTGATGCAATTTTCTCAAATTTAGATATCATTCACCCAAAAGACACGAAGAAAATAATAAGACACTATACAGGCAATAATTTCAGCCTACTTAAGCTTCGAATGGGAATTATGCCGCCACACCCAACTTTCTATTGCAAGAAAGACATTTATGAAAAAGTTGGCAAATATACGACAAAATATAGAGTTTCATCAGATTATGAAATGATGGTAAGAATGTTTTATGTAGAGAGAATAAAATATTTTTATCTTGATAAAACTACAGTCAAGATGAGGAGCGGAGGAGAAAGCAATAATGGTATTAAAGGACAGATTCAACAGAATATGGAGATTTATGATGCCGCAAAGAGAAATAATTTTTACACAAATTATTTGTTAATTGCATGCAAAATCCCACTCAAGTTAGCTCAATATATTACTAGGAGTTGATTGCGTTGAAGATTTTAGTAACAGGTGCTAGTGGATTTATAGGCACCAACCTTTGTGAGAGATTAATTCATGATGGTATTGAGATAACTAAGGTGACTAGAAAATCATCTGATCCTATGCTCACTTTCAAGAATATAGACGGAAATTCAGATTGGTCAAAAATTCTTCATGATATAGATTGCGTGATTCATACAGCAAATATTGCTCATTTGGGTCAATCCAATATAACAGATGATGATTATATTTCTGTTAATACAGAGGGAACATTAAACCTTGCTCAACAAGCACTTGAAAATGGAGTGAAAAAGTTTATCTTCATTAGCTCAGTTTCAGTTCATGGGAATAAAAGTAATGATTATGCATTCATAGAGGAATTAAAAATAGATGAAAGTAAATTGACAGGATATGCAAAGTCAAAGGCTCTCGCAGAGAAAGGTCTGAAAACAATAACAGAAAATTCATCCATGGACTTATTAGTCCTAAGGCCACCAATGGTCTATGGAAGGAATGCCCCAGGGAATTTTAGATTACTAACTAAAATGATAAATTTTAGGGTTCCTTTACCAATTGGGAGCATCGATGCTAAGAGAAGCTTTGTTTATATTCATAATTTAATTGACTTTATTATTGCTTTGGTCAAATATCCAAAATCAATTGAGGGAACATTCCTGGTATCTGATGACCATGACCTTACTATTAGGGAATTAGTGTCACAAGTTGCTGAAGCTAGAGGAGTAAAGTCACTAACTTTCCCATTTCCACTCAAAATTTTAAGATTTCTTTTGAAAACTTTTAGACCAGGCATGGAAAATAAAATTCTTGATCCCTTGATTATAGACATCAAAAAAGCCAGGAGTATGATGGATTGGAGGCCTCCATATACAGTGAAAGAGGCAATGAGGGAAACTTTTAGATCTCTGAAAATATAGAACTAATGAACATTTATATTTACTTACTAGTAACCTCTATATGTGCTTATATGTTTACCAAAATTTATATCAGCAAATTTAGGAAAACAGAGTTTATTGATACACCAAATGAGAGAAGTTCGCATAAAAGACCAACACCGACTTCTGGAGGTATAGTCTTTTCATCAGTATATCTTGTTTCCTCAACATACTTCCTAAACGTAGCCGAGTATCAAATTTATCAGCACTTGTTAATCTTGATACCCATTTATATGCTTGGAGTCATTGGTTTTATAGATGATGTAAAGCAGATTTCCCCATTATTTAGATTGTTTGCTCACTTCGCATTAGCTATATGGTGCATATATCAACTTGGAGGCTTTCCATATCTATACTTTTATGGTTATGAAGTAAATTCAATAGTCTTGACTAGTATATTTGGAGTATTATTTTTCGTATGGCTATTGAATTTATATAATTTCATGGATGGAATCGATGGAATAGCCTCACTTGAAACAATAACAGCATGCATTTCGATAGCTGTTTTTTTATTCTTAGATAATCAACAAATGGATGTATGGGTCCTTCCTTTATTACTTATGAGTGTAGTGTTTGGATTTTTATTTCTTAATTTTCCAAAAGCAAAAATTTTTATGGGAGATGCAGGTAGTTCATTTATAGGAGCATGCCTTGCTTCAATGGCGATAATGCATACAAAAGAAGATCCTGATTTTTTTTGGATTTGGGTTATTTTGCTTGCTGTCTTTATTACGGATTCAACACTTACTCTATTTCATAGGACCCTAAAGAAGGAAAAAATATATATTGCACATAAAAGTCATTTGTATCAAATCGCTGCAGAAAAATATTCATCACACTCTAAAGTCTCACTTGCTGTTGCTTTCATTAATATTTTTTGGTTATTTCCAATGGCTTATTTGGTTTATGCTAACTTCATCGAAGGCTTTATTGGTATGCTAGTTGCATATTCTCCATTAATAATGTTCTCTATATTTTTTAGAAATAAATATTCTTGAAGGTTTTTGCAATGAAAGACAATAAGTATAAATTAAAATGAAGTTTTTGGTAACAGGCTCTTCTGGCTTTATTGGCTATCATTTGGCGAATAAACTTTGTGAGATTGGCCATGATGTCATTGGTATCGATAATATGAATCAGTACTATGATGTTAACCTTAAAGAGGCAAGACTTAATAATTTATTAAAAAATGAAAATTTTAATTTTCAAAAAATTGATATCACTGATAATGAAACTTTAGGTGTGCTTTTCAAAGAGAACGATTTCGATAGAGTTATACATTTTGCTGCTCAGGCAGGAGTAAGATATTCTATTGAAAATCCCAATGCATATATTGACTCAAATCTTTTGGGACACTTTAATATTCTTAATCATTGCAAGGATAGAAAAATTGAACATCTTGTATATGCTTCCTCTAGTTCAGTTTATGGTTTAAATAGTAAACTACCATTCTCAACAGATGATTATACGGATCACCCAATATCTTTATATGCTGCAACAAAAAAATCAAATGAGTTAATGTCTCATTCTTATTCTTGCCTTTTTGATCTCCCGACAACAGGCCTAAGATTTTTTACAGTTTATGGACCTTGGGGAAGACCAGATATGGCCCTATTTAAGTTCACCAAAGCAATATTTAATGGTGAAACAATTGAGATCTACAATAATGGAGACTTATCTAGAGACTTTACATATGTTGATGACGTTATAGGCGCTGTCATACCAATAATCGATATGATTCCAGTAGAAAATAAGGATTGGAATCAAGGAAAAGACAAAAATTCTGAAAGTATAGGCCCATACAAGATTTTCAATGTTGGCAATTCTCAACCTGTGAAATTAATGGATTTTATTACATTGTTGGAGCAAGAGATTGGTATCGAAGCAAAAAAGAAGTTTCTACCTATGCAATCTGGCGATGTTTTGTCAACTCATGCCAATGTGGATGAGTTAATTCAATCCATTGATTATCAGCCAAAAAATGAATTAAGAGAGAATATTAGATCATTTGTTGATTGGTATAAGTCATTTTATAGGATTTCATGAATATCCTTGTAACAGGAGGCGCAGGCTTTATTGGAAGTCACTGTTGCGTTCAACTCATAGATGATGGATATGATGTTACTGTAATTGATAATCTTTCTAATTCTAGTATTCAAACGATTAAAAATATTGAGTTAATTACGGGTAAAAAAATAAAATTCTTTGAAATGGATCTGCTCGATGAAGAAAGGATAAATAAACTTTTTCTATCTAATAAATTTGATGCAGTAATGCATTTCGCAGGATCAAAATCAGTCAGTGAGTCAGTGGATTTTCCTCTTAAGTACTTCTTTAATAATGTCTACAGCAGCATTCTTCTTGGAAGAATGATGGAAAAATATAATGTTAAGAATCTGATATTTAGTTCTTCAGCAACAGTTTATGGTGAACCAATTAGCGTACCTATAAGTGAATCCTTCCCTTTAAATAGCTTGAATCCATATGCAACTTCTAAGATAAAAATAGAAAAATATTTAAGAAAGATTTCTGCAGACAGTTCAAAATGGAGAATAGTCATTTTAAGATACTTTAACCCTATAGGAGCTCATAAATCAGGCCTTTTAGGCGATAATCCAAATGATAAACCTAACAATCTCATGCCATTTATACTGAAAGTAGCAGCTAAGGAAGAGGAATATTTAGAAGTTTATGGCAATGATTATGAAACCGAAGACGGAACAGGTGTGAGGGATTATATCCATGTTTCTGATCTATCTGATGCCCATGTTTCTAGTTTGGGATATTTATTCTCAGCCGAGAATGATAGTGGATTTTGTCGTTCTATAAATATCGGTACTGGAATAGGCTATTCAGTTCTAGAAATAATAGAAACATTTAAAAAGATCAATAATATCGACATCCCTTACAAGATTGTTAATAAAAGACCTGGAGACGTTTCACAATCATTTACTGATACTCAACTATCACGAAAGATTCTTCAATGGAGAGCAAAGAAAGATTTAAATGATATGTGTAAGGATAGCTGGGAATGGAAAAAGGCTGAAATAAAAAGGATAAAATATAATGAATACTAAAGTGTCAGTTCTAGAATTCAAAAATAAAGAATATCTTTCAAATGCACTCAGCAGCAAAGTTTCAGATCTTCTCAGTAAAAAAATAAGTATAAGCGATGAGGCATGGCTGGTTGTGCCAGGTGGAAATACCCCAATGGATCTCTTTGATTCATTATCATTAAAAAATATTGAATGGAATAGAGTAAACATAACTCTTACAGATGAGAGATGGGTGAAAACTGATAGTTTGATGAGTAATGAGAGATTGGTTAGAAATTCTCTACTTAAGAATAAAGCATGCTCTGCAAATTTTTTTGGTCTTAAGACAAGCCATAATTCTATTAGCGAGGGACTAAATACTATTAAAAAGAGACTTAAAAGCTTTCAAGTACCAGAAGTCCTGGTACTTGGAATGGGACTCGATGGACATACTGCCTCAATGTTTCCTAACGATCCAAACCTAACTTTGTATCTTTCCTTAAGTAATACTGAAATATTTAGCAGAGTTAAATTGAAAACGAATGACATCGAGAGGATTACTCTCAATTATAACTATCTATCTTCAGCAAAAAATATAATTTTGCTTATACATGGACTTGACAAGATGAGAGCTCTAAACAAGGCGATGAAAGAGAATAATCCTATGAAATATCCAATTTCAGCTTTCTTTGATAAGAATTTTGAAGTTTATTGGAGCAGATAATTAGTAAAATGAAATAATCAAAATGAAATCATTGTTATTAAATTCAAAACATAATTATTTTATTAGGAAAATCCTAGAGCTTCCGAGATGGCTAAAGACTATTATCATAATGACAAGCGATTATCTAATGTTAGTCCTATCATTTTGGCTATCATTATCCTTGAGAAATAATCAACTTTATATTCCAACGTTAGAAACCCAGTTTCTAATATTGATAGGCCCATTTCTTGCTTTGCCTGTTTTTTACTCCTTTGGTTTGTATCAGTCAATAATCAGGTATTCAAATGAAAGAAGTGTATTCATAATCATAATTGCCTCATCGCTATATACAATTCTTTGGTTTTGCATTGTTCTCTTATCAGGAGCAGTAAGTCAGCCATATGATTTTCTTTTCATCAATTGGCTGATAACAATTTTTTTTGTGAATGGAACAAGAACAATAGCGAAATGGGTTTTGAGGCAGTCTTCAAGAAAGAATATACACGCACTTATTTATGGAGCAGGGGCAGCTGGTATACAGCTATTATCAGCAATGAAGCATAGCTCTGAAATTAATATAAAAGGTTTTCTTGATGATGATTCTGCAATCCATGGAAGGTATATAGAAGGTAAAAGGGTATTTGACCCCAAAGCAATTGAACAATTATTAAAAAAAGAAAAAATCACTGAGGTTTTGATTGCAATACCCTCTGCAAAAAGAAATACAACGAGGAATATATTTAATTCTTTAAAGAAATATCCATTAACAATCAGGACATTACCTAGCCTAAATGACATGGCACAAGGCAGGATTAGTATCTCAGATCTTAAAAAAATTAAGATTGAAGACCTTTTAAGACGCCCTATAAGGAAACCAAATCAGAAGCTTTTATCTATGAATATCAAAGAAAAAAATGTTTTGGTTACCGGTGCAGGAGGCTCCATTGGTTCTGAATTATGTAGGCAAATTGCAAGACTCGAACCAAAATTATTGGTGATCTATGAGATGAATGAATATGCTCTTTATTTAATTGAACGTGAACTTATGAGCATGAATCTAGATGTAAAAATTATATCAATTCTGTGTGATGTAAAAGATAAAGTAAGACTTGAAAAATTTTTAAATGCATATCAGATTGAGACCGTATATCATGCAGCAGCCTATAAGCATGTGCCTATGGTAGAGAGGAATACTATTTCAGGCATCGAAACTAACATATTCGGAACATTATCTTGCATAGAAGCATCTGTTAATTCTGGTGTTGAGAATTTTGTATTTATATCAACTGATAAGGCTGTTCGACCCACTAATATTATGGGTGCAACAAAAAGATTTGCTGAATTAATTCTTCAATCATTTCCTCAAAATGATTCGAGTTCATTAAAAAAAGAAATTACAAAGATAAGTATTGTCAGGTTTGGAAATGTCCTTGGATCATCTGGTTCTGTTATACCACTCTTTCGTAAACAGATTGAAGAAGGTGGGCCAGTAACGGTTACAGATCCAAAAATAATAAGATACTTTATGACAATTCATGAAGCCGCACAGCTTGTTATTCAAGCAGGTGCAATGTCTTCTGATAGCGATATTTTTGTTTTAGATATGGGTGAACCAGTAGGAGTGTATGAATTAGCTAAAGATATGATTAGATTGAGTGGAATGACATTGAAGGACTCTAAAAATTCAAATGGCGAAATTGAAATTATTTTTACAGGCTTGAGGCCAGGCGAAAAATTATATGAAGAATTACTAATTGATGACAGTGTTCAGCCCACAGAACACAAAAAAATTATGATAGCTAAAGATATTGGAATTTCATGGGATATATTAAGAGATCATATACTAAACCTTGAAAAATCATTGAAGCATGATGATCAAAATAAGATAAGAGAGGTATTCTTAGAGACTGTAACTGGATTCAGGCCTGAAAAAGAGATTTCGGATAACCTTTACCTTTCTAAAGATTCTAAATAATTAGCTTGGAGTAGATCTAGAATAATCTTCTTTATAGTTTCATTACTAGAAGCAAGAAAATTTGGATTTAAATATTCTTTTTTACAATTATATTTCATTGGATTTCCAGCAAGATCAATGACGCTTCCTCCCGCATACTTTAATATTGCTTCACCTGCAGCAGTATCCCACTCGGATGTTGGCCCAAGTCTTAAATAGCAGTCAGATTTACCAGAGGCAACGTAGCAAAATTTAAGTGAACTTCCAGCATGAATAGATTCAAAATCATTATTATTTTGAAATATTGAATCAAGTTCTCCAGTTGAATGTGACCTTGAGATTGCTACCTTGATTGGCCCATTAATGTCCTTTTTTACCTTTAATTTCTTATGTTTGCCTTTTGTGGGACTAAAAAAAGATCCATATGATGAAGAGCCCCAGTAGATTTCGCTTGTGGTTGGAACAAGAATTAGACCAAATACAGGTGAGTTTTTCACCACAAGTGCAATATTAACGGTGAATTCTCCATTTTTCTTTATAAATTCTTTTGTTCCATCAAGTGGATCAATCAACCAGTATTTATCCCACCTTGATCTTCTATCAAAGGGTATATCAGAAGCTTCCTCCGATAGAATGGGTATATCATCAGTGAGATTTTTAAGCCCACTTGAAATGATCTTATTTGAAAGTAAATCTGCCTTTGTAATAGGGGAATTATCCGACTTTAATTTATGCTCAAAATCATCTCGATAAATTTTATTGATAGCATTACCAGCATCTTTCGCGATATCTATTAAGGATTCTATCGTATTTTTATTGAGGTGCTTCATAGTATGAAATTTTTAAATATTACTTAAACTAAGAAACTTGTTACAAGATAATTTAAATATTATTGAGAAAATATATTTCTTCCACGACCAATTGCATAGTAAGTAATTCCATATTCATCCATTTCAGCTGGATCATAGATATTTCTTCCATCAAATATTACAGGCTCTTTTAGTAATTCTTTAATTTCAAGGAAATTCGGTGAACAGAAGCTCTTCCATTCGGTAGCTATGATTAGTGAGTCTGAATTTTCAATCGCCTCTTCTTTGGTATTAGAGAATTCTATTCTAGGATTATTAAATAGTTTTTTAAAATTATCCTGTGCAATTGGATCAAAGGCTTTAATTTTAGCACCCATCTTGAGGAGCTCCTCTACTATTGTAATACTCGGTGCTTCCCTAATATCATCTGTTTTTGGTTTAAAGGATAATCCCCAAAGAGAAAAAGTTAGATCTTTAATATTATTTTTATAATGAAATAAGATCTTACTGATAAGAAATTTCTTTTGGTCATCATTGACCTCTTGAACTGCATCTAAAATTCTTGAAGAATATCCACTATTCTCGGCAGTTTTTGATAATGCTCTGACATCCTTAGGAAAGCAAGAGCCTCCAAATCCAATACCTGGATATATAAAAGAATGACCTATTCTTGAATCAGACCCAATACCATATCTTACTTTCTCAATATCAGCACCAACCCTTTCAGCTATTTGAGAAAGTTCATTCATAAAACTAATTTTGGTAGCAAGCATGGCATTAGAAGCATATTTTGTAAGTTCGGCTGATTTTACATCCATAATAATTGACCTATTATGACTTCTATTGAATGGAGCATATATAGATTTAAGAATAGCTTCAGTTTTTTCTGTTTCGCACCCAAGAACAATTCGATCAGGTTTCATGAAATCATTTATAGCATCTCCTTCTTTAAGGAATTCCGGATTTGATGCAACGTCAAAATAAATATTTTTATTTCTTTCATTTAGTTTCTCTATTATTACTTCTCTAACAAGTTCGGCAGTCCCTACTGGAACAGTTGATTTAGTAACGACAATCTTCTCACTATCCATTTTTGTTCCGATTTCTTGTGCTACATCTAAAACATACTTAAGGTCAGCAGAGCCGTCTTCACTATTTGGTGTGCCAACTGCAATAAAGATTACTTCGCATTTTTCAATTGCAGAATTTGAGTCAGTTGTGAATATTATTTTTTCTTCATTGAGATTATTTTTGATGATATTTTCTAGTCCAGGCTCATAGATTGGTATTTGACCTTGATTAAGCTTGTCAATCTTGTCTTTATCAATATCTATACACCAGACACTATGTCCTACTTCAGCTAAGCATGCCCCCGTAACGAGACCAACATACCCCGTTCCAAAAATAGCTATTTTCATTACATTCTATAACGATTGGTTAGATTCGCAGTTATTCTACTTAATAATATGAATTCTTGTTATTTTATTTTTTCTTTTAGAAAGCTCCCTAAGAACAAAAGAAGAGCAAAGTTAGTAAAAAAAACTTGCATTATTAGTCACATGAGAGAAAATGACCTTTCTGACCTGTATTCACAGGGTTTTACCAGTTTAATTTTAATGACAAATTTCAATGTTTAATAAGTAAGTGGCAATAAAACAAACAAACGACTCAGATTTTGATAAAGATGTAATAAATAGTCAAAAAACCGTCCTTGTCGATTTTTGGGCAGAGTGGTGTGGCCCCTGTAAAATGATTGGGCCAATTCTTGAGGAACTTGCTCTTGAGATGGATGGAAAGATAGAAATCGTCAAAGTTGATGTTGATAACAATAGACAAACTGCTATGAAGTACGCAATCAGGAGTATACCTACACTTATAATAATCAAAAATGGAGATGTTGCAGCACAGCACATTGGCGCAGCATCAAAAGCACAATTAGAAAATTTTATTAATCAAAATATATAAAAATGCCATCAAACGGAAGAAGAAGAAAAAGAGGCTCTGGCCATAAGAAAGACTTTAGAGATAGAGCAGCCACATTTACATCTGAAGATGTAATTTCTAAATCGGAACTAGAAGGTGACGATGTACTGAGTTTGCCTGATCTACGGACTAAATCCATAACAGAAATACAAGCAACAGCCGAGGAAATGGGAATTGAAAATATTTCTAGAGCCAGAAGACAGGATATTACCTTTTCGATACTCAAGGCCCATGCTGCAGAAGATAAGAGGATTTTTGGAGAGGGTGTTCTTGAAATTCTTCAAGATGGCTTCGGTTTTTTAAGGTCTTCAGATACATCTTATATTGCTGGTCCAGATGATGTTTATGTTTCACCAACTCAAATAAGAAAATTTAACTTGAGAACTGGAGACACCGTTTCTGGATCTGTGAGACCCCCTAAAGACAATGAGAGGTACTTTGCTCTTTTGAAGGTTTCAGAGATTAATTTTGAGGATCCAGAGAATGTAAGAACAAAAGCATTATTTGAAAATCTCACACCATATTTTCCAGAAGAGAGGTTAACACTAGAACAGGGAACAGGAAGTGTTGAAGATTTAACTGCAAGGATAATTGATCTCGCTTCACCAATAGGAAAAGGGCAGAGAGGTTTAATAGTTTCCCCACCTAAAGCTGGAAAAACAATTTTGCTTCAAAATATTGCTTCTTCAATTACTACAAATTATCCAGATGTTCATTTAATTGTTTTATTGATTGATGAAAGACCTGAAGAGGTGACTGATATGATCAGAACTGTTAGAGGAGAAGTTGTATCAAGCACATTCGATGAACCTGCATCAAGACATGTTCAAGTTGCAGATATGGTCTTAGAAAAAGCTAAAAGATTATCAGAGCATAAAAAAGATGTAGTGATTCTTTTAGATTCTATAACTAGGTTAGCAAGAGCATATAACACAGTTGCTCCAGCATCGGGTAAAGTCTTAACTGGTGGAGTAGATGCAAATGCACTTCAAAAACCAAAACGATTCTTCGGTGCTGCTAGAAACCTCGAGGAAGGAGGAAGTTTAACAATTATTGCCACAGCTTTAGTTGAAACAGGTTCTAGAATGGATGAGGTTATTTTCGAGGAATTTAAAGGAACTGGTAATATGGAAATAGCTCTTGACAGAAGGATCGCCGATAAGCGTGTGTATCCAGCTGTTCACATTAACAAATCAGGTACTAGACGTGAAGATCTTCTTATGGATCCAGAGGAACTTCAGAAGATGTGGGTTCTCAGGAAAGTTGTCCATGATATGGATGAGATTGCAGCAGTAGAGTTTCTTCTCAATAAGATGAAAGACACCAAAACTAACAATGAGTTTTTTGAGTCAATGAAGAAATAAAACTATTTCAATACTCTAAAGCCAATATCTTTTCTAAAATACTTTCCATCCCAATCTATTTCTTTAACAGCACAGTATGCATTCACATTAGATTGATTTAAGTCATCTCCAAGAGCTGTTACACACAAAACTCTTCCTCCATTCGTGAGAATATTATTATTCTCTATCCGCGTACCGGAGTGAAAGACTTTAGTATCTCCTTTATCAGAAAATGCATTGAGTCCAGAGATTTCTTTGCCAGTTTCATATGATTCTGGATAACCAAGACTTGACATAACGATACCCATGGCTGATTTTTGATCCCACTCAACTTCATAATTACTGATACTTCCAGAGAAGCAAGTTTGAATCATTTCAATAAGATCTGATTTGAGTCTTAGCATTATTGGTTGAGTCTCGGGGTCTCCAAATCTACAGTTATACTCTAAAACTTTTGGGTTCTTATCAGAGTCAATCATAAGGCCAGCATACAGAAATCCTCTGAAACTAATTCCATCCTCAGAAAGCCCTCTAACAGTTGGTTCAATAACTGTTTTTTTAATTATTATATCCAGCTCATCATTTACAAACGGAACAGGTGAATATGCTCCCATTCCACCAGTATTGAGTCCGACATCTCCTTCTCCGATTGTTTTATGATCCTGTGATGTTGCAAGAGGTAGATATTCAGTTCCATTTACCATCACAATATAACTGAGCTCTTGACCTACGAGGAAATCCTCAATTATGATTTTTTTACTGGCATCTCCATATTTAGTTTCACTGATAAATTCATCAATGGTTTTACTAGCAGTTTCGTGATCTTCTGCAATTACAACGCCTTTCCCTGCAGCTAATCCATCAGCTTTAATCACTAGTGGCAACTCGTTATCCTCAATGTATTTCTTAGCTTCATTTGCATCAGTGAAGCTCTCATAGCTTGCTGTTGGGATGTTATGTTTTTTCATAAAGGACTTTGCAAAATCTTTAGATCCCTCAAGTTGAGCCCCTAATGATTCAGGACCAAAACATTTGATCTCAGCTTTGGTGAATGCATCAGTAATTCCATTTACCAATGGATCCTCTGGACCAACGATAACAAGACCAATTTTTTCTTTCTTAGAAAAAGAAACTAGGCCTTCAATATCAGAAGAACTGATTTCAATATTCTCGGCTTTAGGCTCTAGTGAAGTTCCAGCATTTCCTGGTGCTACGAAAATTTTATCAACAAGATCAGATT
>MDSY01028035.1_pt1 | contig 15049 bp, 10 predicted proteins | sample 811131 | NCBI WGS metagenome assembly MDSY01 (sample SAMN05326643, study PRJNA326480) | marine metagenome | isolation source: seawater | place: Atlantic Ocean: South West | collected 2010 | reverse complement strand
TAGGTTTTGAAGCAGCAGCTCCTATGATAATAATTAAGGCTCACCATCTCCTAGAAAAACATACCCAAAGTAAATGGCAACAATTTCAAAAAGAACAAATGGCTAACTTCTATGGGATGCAATTGCATGAAGGAAATTATCTAGATGCGGTGATGCGAGATATTGAGGCCTTCTTGGAAAGTAGTCAGAAAACAGTTAATGGTGAAGTATTTGTAACCCTTCATCCGTATCGTTATGAATTACAAGGCATCAAGTCTCCTAACGATTTAATGAATGCTTCTTTCGGAAGTTATGGTGAGACAAACAAGACCTGGACTGCAGAAGATGCAAAAGGTTTTATTAAAATTACATCAAACGCACATAAAATTTTTAAAAGTATAAATCCCTCAAAAAAATGAAAACAGTAGGAATTATTGGTGGTTCAGGTTACACAGGAGGTGAGTTATTAAGACTGGTTATAAATCACCCCAAACTTATTCTTGATTTTATATATAGTACAACTAGACCAGGAACCCTTATAAGTGAAACTCACCAAGATCTATTGGGTCAAATTGAGTTAAAATTTACTGATCATGTTAATACAGACGTTGATATTCTTTTTTTATGTTTAGGCCATGGTAATTCATCGAAATTTTTAGAAAATTATACTTTTTCTGATACTACTTATATTATTGATTTAAGTAATGATTTTCGACTCAGCAAAGATGCGCAATTTAATGGACGAGAATTCATTTATGGTCTTCCAGAGATTAATAGAAAAACTATCAAAAAAGCTAAATATATTGCTAATCCTGGATGTTTTGCTACTGCTATACAATTAGCTTTACTTCCTTTGGCTAAGGAAAATAAATTGAATAGCACTATCCATATTAATGCAACTACAGGAAGTACTGGTGCTGGAGTGGAAAATTCTTCTACAAGTCATTTTAGCTGGAGGAACAATAATCTTTCATGGTATAAACCTTTTACCCATCAACACTTAGGGGAAATTGAAGAAACTTTAAATAAAATACAGGGAAAAGATACTGATGTTCTCTTTTTACCTCAACGCGGAAACTTTACCAGAGGTATTTTTGTTTCGGCTTACACTCTTTTTGATGGAAATTTAAAGGATGCATTAAAATTATATGAAAATTTTTATAAAGAGGAACCCTTTACACAAGTATCCAAAAACGAAGTACATCTGAAATTGGTTATTAATTCAAATCAATGCTTTTTGCACTTACACAAACATAACGATCAGCTATTAGTCACCTCTATTATAGATAACTTAATTAAAGGTGCATCTGGACAAGCAATACAAAACTTAAACCTAATGATGGGCTGGGAAGAAAAACTAGGCCTTCAATTAAAAACATCCATATTTTAAATACAATGAAAATAGCTATTATCGGAACTGGAAATTTAGGGCTCAGCATTGCAAAAGGCCTTTTAATAAACAACAGTATTACAACTTTATATTTAACTAAAAGAAATCCTGATTCATTAAAGGATTGGAATAAATCTAATCAAGTGAAGGTTTCCTCAGACAATATAGAAGCAGTTCGAAATTCTGATATTTTAATTTTTGCTGTTCAACCTAGTCACATGGAAAATATACTCAATAAAGTAAAAGATCTATTAGGTGAAAACCATGTTGTTATTTCTACTATAACAGGTTTTAAAATTGAACGTATTGAAGCAATCCTAGGAGCCAAGATTCCTATTATTCGTTCTATGCCAAACACAGCTATTTCGGTTGGAAAATCAATGACCTGCCTCTGCAGTAATAAGTCAGGTGAAAAACGAATAGATATTGCAACGGCTATTTTTAATGGTCTTGGCACCTCTATTAAGATTGCAGAAGAACACATGCAAGCTGCTACTGTTATCTGTGCTAGTGGAATTGCATTTTGGATGCGTTTGATTCGTGCAACGACTCAAGGAGGTGTTCAATTAGGTTTTGATGCTGATGAAGCAATGAGGATGTCAATGCAAACTGCTCTTGGTGCCGCAAGTCTCTTGATAGAAACTGACACACATCCTGAGCAAGAAATTGATAAAGTAACTACTCCAAGAGGATGTACTATTACTGGATTAAACGAAATGGAGCACCGGGGGCTGAGCTCTTCTTTAATAAAAGGATTAGTAGCCTCATTTGATAAAATAAACGAAATCTCAAAACAGTAATGAAACTTTTTGATGTTTACCCACTTTATGATGTTACTCCTACTCGAGCTAAAGATGTTTATGTTTACGATAGTAAGGGAACTGAATATCTAGATTTATATGGTGGTCATGCTGTAATATCGATTGGTCACGGACATGATCATTATGTAGAACGATTGACTAAGCAATTAAATGAGATTGGTTTTTATTCAAATGCAATAAAAAATCCTATTCAACAAGAATTAGCTAATTCTATTGGTGAGCAGTCTTACTGCAATGACTACCAATTATTTTTGTGTAGTTCAGGGGCCGAAGCTAATGAAAATGCTTTAAAACTTGCTTCTTTTACAACAGGTAAAAAGCGTATAATTGCTTTTCATAATGCTTTTCACGGTCGAACTTCAGCTGCAGTTGCAGCAACAGATAATATGGCAATTAATTCTCCTTTAAATCAACAACAAGAAGTAACCTTCTTACCATTTGATGATGAAGAAGCTTTAGAAATAGAACTCAAAAAAGGAGATGTCTGCGCAGTAATATTCGAAGCCATTCAAGGAGTGGGTGGTTTAGACGAACCTTCAGAAGGATTTATCTATGCCATGGATCGATTATGTAATTCATATAATACATGTTTGATTGCTGACGAAGTTCAATCAGGTTTTAGTAGAACAGGAACCTTTTTTGCTTATCAAAAATACAATATCGAACCACATATTGTTACTATTGCTAAAGGGATGGGGAATGGATTTCCAATTGGAGGAATCTTAGTACACGCATCAATTAAGGCTAAGTATGGTATGTTAGGAACTACATTTGGAGGAAATCATCTTGCTTGCTCGGCATCTTTAGCAGTTCTAGATGTTTTAAAAAAAGAAGGTCTTCAAAAGAATGCTGAAGAATTAGGTAAATATTTTATTGATCATGCAAAAAATATTCCTAGTGTGAAAAAAATTAAAGGTCGTGGCTTAATGTTAGGTCTTGAATTTGATTTTGAAGTAAGTGCTTTACGAAAAGAATTGATTTACCAACAACATATCTTTACAGGTGGAAGTAGTAACAAAAATTTATTAAGAATTCTTCCACCATTAACTTTACAAAAAAAACATTTTGATATATTCTTTAAAAGATTAAAGAAAGCTCTTAAAGCAATAAACTTATGAAACATTTCATCACTTTAAATGACTTACCCAACTTCCATAAGGCTTTAGAACTTGCGAAATCACTAAAGGAAAACCCTTATTCTCATGAAGCTGTGGGAAAACGAAAAACTTTGGGCTTATTGTTTTTTAATCCAAGTTTACGAACCAGATTAAGCACACAAAAAGCAGCTCAACTACTAGGATTTTCTACTATTGTTATGAATTTCTCTAACGAAGCATGGGCACTAGAATTTGAAGATGGCACCCAAATGCGAGGAATTCGTTCTGAACATATAAAAGAAGCTGCTGCTGTAGTTTCTCAGTACTGTGATATGGTAGCAATTAGAGCTTTTGCTTCACTAGCTAATAAAGAACAAGATGAGGCTGAAATTGTTCTAAAAAGCTTTGCTAAATACGCTAAAATCCCAGTCATAAATATGGAAAGTGCTACCGGTCACCCTTTACAGGCTCTGGCAGATGCGTTAACACTAAAAGAACATAGAACAAAATATCGTCCAAAAGTTGTATTAACTTGGGCACCCCACCCTAAAGCTTTACCTCATGCGGTAGCAAATTCATTTTCACAAATGATGTCATTTCAAGAAGCAGATTATTTTATTACTAACCCAAAAGGCTATGATTTAGATAAAAAAATAACAAAGAATATTCCAGTTTTACACAATCAATCTGAAGCTATACAAAATGCTGACTTTGTTTATGCTAAAAATTGGTGTTCCTATGAACAATACGGACAAATATTGAAAACAGATAACGAATGGATGCTTACAAAAGAAAAAATGAGCTTAACCAATAATGCCAAGTTTATGCATTGCCTTCCTATTCGTCGAAATATTGTAGCTTCAGATAATGTACTTGATAATTCAAATTCTCTAGTAATTGAACAGGCTAATAATCGTACTTTTGTTGCTCAGGCTGTTCTAAAAATCTTACTTGATCATGCCTAAACTTAATATTGTCAAAATAGGGGGTGCTATAATTGAAGATAAAAATAAAATTCTTCCCTTTTTAAAAAACTTTACTGCTATAAAAGGGCCTAAAATTTTAGTTCACGGTGGTGGTAAAAGAGCAACCGCTTGGGCAGAAAAAATTGGGATACCAGTTCAAATGAAAGATGGTCGAAGAGTAACCAATAAAGAAACTCTAGAGTTAATTACAGCTATTTATGCGGGTCTAGTTAATAAAACCATTGTTGCTTATTTACAAGGCTTGAAATGTAATGCATTAGGTTTATCAGGAGCTGACGCTAATGCTATAGAAGCAGAGAAACGTCCAGTAGAATCAATTGATTATGGTTTTGTGGGTGATATTACTAAGGTTAATATCAAATGGTTTAATCAAATTTTGAATCAAAATATAATTCCAGTTTGTTGTGCAATTACCCATGACAGAAATGGGCAACTTTATAATACCAATGCTGACACTATTTCAGCTGAGATTGGAAAAGCTATGGCTAAAGAGTTTGATGTTAAAATTAGTTATTGTTTTGAATTCCCAGGTGTAATGAGAGATATAAAAGATTCATCCTCTTTGATTAGAAAAATAACTAAAAAATCATATCATAACTTATTATTAAATAATATAATTTCTAAAGGAATGATACCAAAATTACATAATGCTTTTGACGCAATCGAAGGGGGTGTAAATGAAGTTGCTATCGGTAACATAAAAATGATAAATCAAGCTATTCCTCATACATCAATTACATTAAGATGAAAACATTAAGCGAAAAAGCAATAATACTATTACATGATCTAATTTCTATAAAATCTTTTTCAAGTGAAGAAGATAAAACTGCTGAGCGAATTGGACATTGGTTTAGTTATCATAATATCCCATTTAAAAAGCAAGATAACAATGTTTATGCTTTTAATAAATTTTTTGATAAAAGTAAGCCAACTCTTCTTTTAAATTCACATCACGATACGGTAAAACCAAATTCTGCATATACTAAAGATCCGTTTCTTCCGCATATAGAAGATGGAAAATTATATGGTTTAGGAAGTAATGATGCAGGTGGAGCTTTGGTTTCACTAATTGCATTGTTCACTTGTTTATACGATTATCCTAATCCAAAATACAATCTAATTATAGCGGCTACAGCTGAAGAAGAAAGTTCTGGTGATTTGGGTTTAAACAGTCTTTTGCCGTCCCTGCCGAAAATTGATGTTGCTATTGTTGGCGAACCTACTCTTATGCAATTGGCTATTGCAGAGAAAGGACTAATTGTATTTGATGGAAAAGTAGAAGGTACTGCCAGTCATGCTGCTCACCCAAATAAAGACAATCCAATTTCAAAACTTCCTAAAGTATTGCAATGGCTCGAAAAATTTTCATTTGAAAAAGAATCAGAGACGTTAGGTCCCGTTAAATTAACTGTTACCCAAATAACCGCAGGAAAGCAACACAATGTAGTTCCAGCAAGTCTTGATTTAGTGGTCGATGTTAGAGTAAATGATTGTTACAGTAATAAAGAGATTGTAGCTTTATTACAGCAAGATTCACCTTTGACTTTGATACCAAGGTCATTAAATCTAAATTCTTCATATATTTCACAAGAGCATCCCTTAGTTAAAGCAGGAATTGAGCTAGGTAGAATTACCTACGGTTCTCCAACATTATCAGATCAAGCAAAACTGAATTGTCCGTCCCTTAAATTAGGGCCAGGTGATTCAACGAGATCACATACTGCAGATGAATTTATTTTTGTCAAAGAGATAGAAGAAGGTATTGCTTTGTATATTAACTTATTAAAAAAAATTATTTAATATGAAACTTTGGCAAAAGGGTTCAGCTGCCCATGAAAAAGTGGATCAATTTACTGTTGGAAAAGATCGTGAATATGATTTAGTTCTTGCACAGTATGACTGTCAAGCATCAATAGTACACGCTAAGATGTTAGCTAAAATTGAATTAATTAGCTCACAAGAAGCAAAACAACTTACCGAGGCCTTAACTAAGATTCAACATCAAGCTTTTATTGGGAAATTCACTATAGAAGATGAATTTGAGGATATGCATTCTAAAATTGAATACTTATTAATTAAAAATTTAGGAGAAGTTGGGAAAAAAATTCACACAGCAAGATCAAGAAATGACCAAGTCCTGGTATCTATGAATCTTTATTTAAAGCATGAATTAAGTGAAATCAAAAAACAAGTGAAAAAGCTCTTTGATCTATTACTTTCTTTGGCAAAGGAACATAAAAATAAATTATTACCTGGATATACTCATTTACAAGTAGCTATGCCATCTTCTTTTGGGTTGTGGTTTTCTGCATATGCTGAAAGTTTGATAGACGATCTTTACTTTTGTCAAAGTGCTTATAAAGTTGCAGATCAAAATCCATTAGGCAGTGCTGCGGGTTTCGGGAGTGCCTTCCCTATAGATCGAATGTTTACTACAGAGGCTTTAGGCTTTAAACAGCTCAAAATAAATTCAGTAGCAGCCCAGATGAGTAGGGGTAAACTTGAAAAAAGTACCGCTTTTGCCTTATCCACCGTTGGAAGCACAATCTCAAAATTATGTATGGATATTTGTCTTTATATGGGACAAGATTTAAACTTCATTTCTTTTCCAGACAATTTGACAACCGGATCAAGTATTATGCCGCATAAAAAAAATCCAGACATTTTTGAATTAATCCGTGGAAAATGTAATACTGTAGAGGCATTACCAAATCAACTTGCTTTATTGATAACTAATCTTCCAAGTGGTTATCACAGGGAGCTCCAATTGACTAAAGGACCAATAATTGATGCTGTTCAAGATATAAAATCTTGTTTAGAAATTTTAATATTTAGTTTGCCAAATATACAAGTGAGAAAAAATATTACTGATGAAAAAAAATACGATTATATATTTAGTGTGGATACCCTAAATCAGGAGGTATTAGATGGAAAACCATTTCGAGATGCTTATCGTGAATTAGGTGATGCTATTGAAAAAAATGACTTTAAACCCAATCGAAATGTAAAACACAGCCACATTGGTAGTATTCATAATTTGGGACTAGAGTCGATAAGAAAAAAAATGGATGCTCTTTTTTCTTAAAAATCTCTTTAAAATTTAGAAATAATTAAAAGTAAAATTGGTAATGATTCGATCAGGACATTTTTTTTTATCAACTTTTTTTTAACTGAGTCGATTATTTAAATTTAACTAAATATGTAGTGGTCGATTTTCAGTAGCTGCTAGTGCTGCTTCTTTAATAGCCTCGGCATAGGTCGGATGGGAATGACTCATCCGAGCAATATCTTCCGCTGAAGCTCGAAATTCCATAGCAGTAACTGCTTCAGCAATCAAATCTGCTGCTCGAGCTCCGATCATATGAACCCCTATAACTTCATCAGTGTTTTTATCTGCTAAGATTTTAACAAAACCGTCAGTATCCATACTTGCACGTGCGCGTCCTAGGGCACGCATTGGAAATTGACCTGACTTATAAGAAACTCCTGCTTCTTTTAATTGTTCTTCGGTTTTCCCAACAGAGGCTACCTCAGGCCAAGTATAAATTACATTGGGAATTAGATTATAGTCAATATGTGGTTTTTGCCCTGAAATTAATTCTGCAACCAAAACTCCTTCTTCTTCAGCTTTATGGGCAAGCATAGCACCCCTAATTACGTCACCAATAGCGTAAATATTAGAAGCGGAAGTTTGTAAATGGTTATTAACCTCTACTTGACCACGTTTATTTATTTGAACACCTGCTGCATCAGCATTTAATCCTGTTGTATTAGGGCGTCTTCCGACTGAAACTAAACAGTAATCACCTTTAAAATGGATTTCTTCTTCTTTTTTATCTAAAGCTGTAACATTAACTTCTTCACCATCACGAATTACATTGTTAACTCCGTGAGAGAGATAAAACTTCACACCTTGCTTTTTCATTACTTTCATCAATTCTCTTGAAAGACCAGAATCCATAACAGGAGTTATCCTGTCTGCATATTCAATAACAGATACTTCAGAGCCTAAACGACGGTATACTTGACCAAGTTCAAGCCCAATTACTCCTCCTCCTATTACAACTAAGTGTTTAGGAATTTCTTTAAGCTTAAGTGCTTCTGTAGAAGTAATGATTCTTTCTTTATCTAAACTAATAAAGGGTAGATTTCCTGGTTTAGACCCTGTGGCTACAATAGTTTTTTTAGCTTCAATAATATGCGTTTTGTTCCCTTCAATTTGTATGTGTGTAGAATCGACAAAACTTCCAACCCCATGAAAAACTTCTATTTTATTTTTTTTCATCAAATAATCAATTCCCTTAGTTGTCTGATCTACAACAGAGGCCTTTCTATCAATCATTTGTTGAAAATTAATTTTAATTTCACCTTGAACTTCAATTCCATGTTCTAAGAAATTTTTAGTTGCATCCTCATAATGGTGAGATGAATCTAATAAGGATTTTGAAGGAATACACCCTACGTTTAGACAGGTTCCACCTAAGGTATTATACTTTTCTATTAATGCTGTTTTCATACCCAGCTGGGCACAGCGAATTGCAGCTACATATCCTCCAGGACCCGAACCAATAATAGCAACGTCAAAAATACTCATAATTAAATTCTATTTATTATTTCAAAAATACAAATGTTTCTTGGCACACCATAATGCTTCAGAATGGATTTTTCAAATCTTTCATTTTTATTTTAAAGTCATTAAAAGAAAAGGTTTCGTTTAATTTGATTAAACTTGTATTTAGACAAAAAAATTGAAAAAAAATAATCTTTCGTTAAGTATTGCGCTCTTTCCAATATTGGTTTTAGTTGTCCTATTATCATACAATGTTTTTATTTATGGGGATAATGCACTTAATGGCTCTAACCAATTTATTCTTTTAATTGGTGGAGCTGTTGCTGCAATCATAGGTTTTTTAAATAGAATAACCTATGAAACTATGATCCAAAAAGTAGCTGAAAATTTGCAATCAGTAACTGGAGCTTTACTAATTCTACTTTTTGTGGGTGCACTTGCTGGAACATGGCTTATAAGTGGAATAATTCCTGCTATGATATACTATGGCCTTCAAATTTTACATCCTAGTATTTTTCTACCCGCTTGCATTATTATTTGTGCTATTATCTCATTAGCTACAGGAAGCAGCTGGACAACTACTGCAACAGTTGGTATTGCACTTGTCGGGATTGGTACTGTTTTACAAATTCCGTCTGGAATGGTAGCTGGAGCTGTAATATCAGGTGCTTACTTTGGAGACAAACTATCTCCATTATCTGACACAACTAATTTAGCACCTGTTATGGCTGGAGGTGAATTATTTAGTCATATTCGTTATATGACTTTTACAACCATACCGAGTATAATTGTTACTCTTATTGTATTTTTCATTCTTAGTTTGACACAAAAAACTTCTGGAACTGCAGATACAGAAAGTTTAATGATTGCAATAAACAAAAAATTTACAATTAACTTTTGGCTTTTTCTTGTTCCTTCAGCAGTTATCTTATTAATTATAAAAAAAACTCCTCCAGTTGTTGCTTTATTAATTGGAACTTTACTGGGTGGACTATTTGCTTTGATTTTTCAACCGGAAATACTTCTAGAAGTTAGTGGCTCTAAATCTCTAACTCCAGCTATTGCTTACCGAGGTATTATGGACGCAATCTCTGTTACTACCGAAATAACGACGTCTAATGTTCTTCTTAATGAATTATTTACCTCAGGAGGTATGCAAGGAATGCTTGGAACAATTTGGCTTATTATTTGTGCAATGGTTTTTGGAGGAATTATGGATGCTATAGGTGCACTAACTAGTATTAGTAATGCTCTTTTAAATTGGGCACAAAATACATTTCAACTATTTGCTAGTACAGTAGCATCTTGTTTAGCGATTAACCTCACTGCATCAGATCAGTATTTATCAATAGTGATTCCAGGTAAAATGTTTGCTAAAGCATATAAAGATCGGGGCTTGGCACCTGAAAACTTAAGTCGAACACTTGAAGACTCAGGAACTGTTACTTCTGTTTTAATCCCCTGGAATACATGTGGTGCATACCAATCTGGAGTCTTAGGTGTTGGAGTAGGGGAATATTTTATTTTTGCTATATTTAATTGGTTGAGTCCTTTTATGACTCTTATTTACGCTGCATTTAGTATTAAGATTAAAAAAAAATAAGATTTTAGAAGTAATTCTTAAATCTACTACTACAGATAAGAAAAACTTATAAATACATCAATAATTAAAAACTTAATATTTAAAAACCTTGTTAAGGTTTCATATTTTAGACAAAAATAAATTTTCAATTATGAGTGATAGTAAATGTCCATTTCATGGTTCAACAACTAAACCAAATCTTGGTACCCAAAACAAAGATTGGTGGCCCAATCATCTTAATCTTGACATCTTGCGTCAAAACAGTAATCGAAGTAATCCACTTCCTGAAATTGATTATAAAAATGATGTTAAGCAATTAGATTTAAAAGCTGTTAAAAATGATATTAAAAACATGTTAAAAGATTCTAAAGATTGGTGGCCCGCTGACTATGGTCATTATGGTCCCTTTTTTATACGAATGACATGGCATGCAGCTGGAACTTATCGGACAGGAGATGGCCGTGGAGGAGCTGCAACTGGTGCTCAACGTTTTGCTCCTTTGAATTCATGGCCTGATAACGGAAACCTAGATAAAGCAAGACGTTTATTATGGCCTATAAAAGAAAAATATGGAAATAAAATTTCTTGGGCTGATTTGCTTGTTCTTGTTGGAAATGTTGCTATTGAAGATATGGGAGGTCCTAATCATGGTACTGTTATGGGTAGAGAAGATATTTGGCAACCTGAAAAAGAAATTTATTGGGGGGCTGAAGATGAATGGTTAGGTGATAATCGTTACGGTGATACCCGTCAATCACTTGAAAATCCACTTGCAGCTGTTCAAATGGGATTAATATATGTCAATCCAGAGGGTCCTAATGGAAATCCTGATCCTGCTTTATCAGCCCAAGACGTTCGTGAAACATTTAAAAGAATGGCAATGAACGATGAAGAAACCGTTGCATTAACCGCTGGAGGACATACCTTTGGAAAAGCTCATGGAGCTGGAGATGATGATCTAGTTGGAGTTGAACCAGAAGGAGCTCCAATGGAACAAATGGGCCTAGGCTGGAAAAATAATCATGCTTCAGGTGTCGGTGTTGATACAATTACAAGTGGTATTGAAGGTCCTTGGACTACCAACCCTATTAAGTGGGACATGGGGTATTTAGAACTTTTGTTTAAGTATGAATGGGAATGTAAGAAAAGCCCAGCAGGGGCCTGGCAATGGCATCCTGTTAATTGTAATGAAAAAGACATGGTTCCACAGGTTGATGGAAGTAGTCAAAAAGTACTTCCAATGATGACTACAGCTGACATGTCTTTAAAGATAGACCCTAATTATCGAAAAATATGTAATAGATTTTTAGAAAACCCAGAGGAGTTTGGGGAAACCTTTGCTCGTGCTTGGTTTAAATTACTTCACAGAGATATGGGACCAAAAACAAATTATACTACTGGGGATTTTAAAAATGTTGAATACATTTGGCAAGACCCTTCACCAGCTGGTAAAATCTTAACCACTTCCGAAGAAAAAAATCTACGTGAAACAATTTTAAAATCTGGACTTAGTGTAAAAGAAATGGTTAATACTGCTTGGTCAAGTGCAAGTACATTCCGTGGCTCTGATAATCGTGGTGGAGCAAATGGAGCTCGGATACGTTTGGAACCTCAAAAAAGTTGGGAAGTAAATAAACCAAAAGAATTGGAAAAAGTCTTATCTATTTATGAAAAAATAGCAAAAGATCAAAATACGAGTATAGCTGATGTTATTGTAGTTGCAGGTGCTGTAGGAATTGAAAAAGTAAGTGGTCATAAAGTTAATGTAACTACTGGACGGGGAGATGCAAGTCAAGAAAATACAGATGTAGATTCATTTGACCTGTTAAAACCTAAAGCTTGCGGATTCAGAAACTATTCTGAAAAAGAATTTGCAGTAAGTCCTGAAGAAATTTTATTAGATAAATCGCAACTATTAGGACTTACTCCAACTGAAATGACGCTACTCGTTGGAGGGATGCGTTCTATGGGAGTTTCTCATACAGGAGAAGGAGTCTGGACGAACGGTGAGCTTAACAATCACTGGTTTAAAAAACTTTTATCTATGGATGATGAATGGAGATCTACAGGTTACAATAGTTATATTTCAAAAGATCGAAATACTGGAGAAGATACTAGAACAGCATCTCGTACAGATCTTGTTTTTGGATCAAATTCTGAACTTCGTGCAATAGCTGAGGTATATGCTCAAGATGACAATAATGAGAAATTTATTAATGACTTTATTCAAGTTTGGAATAAAATTATGAATGCAGATCGTTTTGATTTGAATTAGACTGCTTTAATTTATATTAATAAAAACCCGATTGAATCGGGTTTTTATTTTTAAAACAGTTTACATGCTTAGATATAAATTTTACTTTAGTTAACTTTTTATTGAAAAGCTCGTAAGAGCAAAGTCATATAAATACCGTCACTTTACAATTGAATTCGTATTTTTGTTTTAGAACACAATTGAATGGCCAAAAAGCAGAAAATCATCCAATCAGATCCTAAACTCATTCGTCAACGGCAAGTTTTATTTGGAGGGGGGCTAATGTTAATTGCACTTCTTTTGATTGTTGCTTTTGGATCTTATCTAATTAATTGGAAAACTGATTTCAGTACATTAGGTTCATTTACAGACAAATCAGTAGTTGCAAAAAATCTTTTGAATAAACTCGGTGCTGTTTTAAGTCACTATTTTATTTATCAAGGTGTTGGTCTATCTGCAATATTTTTCCCTTATCTCTTAGGTCTTACTGGTTATAAATTATTTTTTAACAGTAAAACAAATCGTTTAATTTCATCTTGGGCTTGGGGTATTACTCATTTAATTTGGCTTTGTATTTCACTAGGATATTTCTTTCCTACTGAAATACTTTTATCTGGTATAGTTGGCTATGAAATTAATGCCTTTTTGACCAGCTATATTGGAAGGGTGGGAGTATTTGCAAGTTTAGCTTTTTTCTTTTTATGTTTTATTGTTATAGAACTTGAATGGACTCCAGAAAAAATGAAACAATGGTGGTTAGGGGATAAGAATAAAGAAGTTGAAAATAAAATTACCAATGAAGAAGCTTTAATCGACCCTGTTGCTCTAGATGTAGATTCAAAAGATGGAATAGGAATTGATTTTGACACAAAAAAATCAAAAATTGAAACTCCAATCAAAGACCCAATTATAAAGACAGATGAGTTAATTATGGAAGTTGAAACTTTAGATGAAGAATTAATAGATGAAAAACTAGCAAATAGCTTGCTTGAAAAGCAAGGTTTCTTTGATCCTACCCTAGAGTTAAGTAACTTCAAGATGCCAAATATTGATTTATTGAAAGACTATGGTGATACAGGAATAACTATTAACCAGGAAGAGCTTGAAGCAAATAAAAATAAAATTGTAGAAACTCTTAACAACTATAAAATTGGGATTTCTAATATTAAAGCAACAATTGGTCCAACTGTGACTCTTTATGAAATTGTTCCAGATGCAGGAATTAGAATTTCAAAAATTAAAAATTTAGAAGACGATATTGCTCTATCTCTTGCAGCATTGGGAATTCGTATTATTGCTCCTATTCCTGGGAAAGGAACAATTGGGATTGAAGTTCCCAATCTAAAACCCAGTGTTGTATCAATGCGATCTGTAATTTCTTCTGTTAAATTTCAAAATGCTGAGATGGAGCTACCTATAGCTATGGGAAAAACAATCAGTAACGAAACATTTGTTGTGGATTTAGCTAAAATGCCACATCTTCTTATGGCAGGAGCTACTGGACAAGGAAAGTCTGTTGGCCTTAATGCTGTACTAACATCTTTGATTTATAAAAAACACCCAGCAGAAGTTAAATTTGTTTTAGTAGATCCTAAAAAAGTAGAGCTGAATATATATAGTAAAATAGAACGTCACTATCTTGCAAAACTTCCAGATACCGAAGATGCCATTATAACAGATAATACTAAAGTAATTAACACCTTAAACTCACTTTGTATTGAAATGGACAACCGTTACGAACTCCTTAAAAATGGTATGTGTCGTAACCTCAAAGAATATAATAAGAAATTTAAAGAGCGAAAGCTAAATCCTAAAGATGGGCATGGTTTCTTACCTTATATTATTCTTGTTGTAGATGAGTTTGCTGATTTGATTATGACTGCAGGTAAAGAAGTAGAAACCCCGATAGCTCGTTTAGCACAATTAGCTCGTGCAATAGGAATTCATTTAATTATAGCAACCCAACGTCCTTCAGTTAATGTTATTACTGGTATTATAAAAGCAAACTTTCCAGCGCGTGTTGCCTTTAGGGTAACTTCGAAAATTGACTCTAGAACTATCTTAGATAGTGGTGGTGCAGACCAATTAATCGGACGAGGAGATATGCTTTTTACTCAAGGAAATGAATTAACGCGAATACAGTGTGCTTTTGTAGATACTCCAGAAGTAGAGCGCTTAGCTTCTTATATTGGAGCACAACGCGGATATGCTGATGCACATTTACTACCAGAATATATTAGTGAAGAAAATACATCTAATTTGGATATCGATGCCAGTGATAGAGATGCGCTTTTTAGAGAAGCGGCTGAGGTTATTGTAACTGCTCAACAAGGTTCAGCATCTTTGCTGCAACGTAAATTAAAATTAGGT
>MDSY01139031.1_pt1 | contig 15054 bp, 16 predicted proteins | sample 811131 | NCBI WGS metagenome assembly MDSY01 (sample SAMN05326643, study PRJNA326480) | marine metagenome | isolation source: seawater | place: Atlantic Ocean: South West | collected 2010 | reverse complement strand
GGGCTTTTTTTATGTCTTTATTTTTCTAAAGGTCAAATTAATTCTAGATCCTATTTCACGTCTTGTTTTTGCAATTTGGTGCTGCCAATTTTCTTGCATAGCACCTCCCATAATAAGTAAGCTTCCGTGTTGAAGTTTAATTTTTAGTCGCTGGTTTTTATCTTTTTTGTGTTTTAAATGAAAAAATCGTTCTTCACCAAAACTAACTGAAGCAATAATCGGATTTGTTCCAAGTTCTTTTTCATCATCAGAATGCCAACCGTTACCATCCTTACCATTTCTATATTGGTTAAGTAAAACGGAAGTAAACTCATTTTTTTCAACACTTTTTATCTTAGATAATATAACAGTTAATGTTTTTGACATTGGTTCTGGATTCATTTTAATTCCAGAATAATTATAGGGTTGATTATTTATACTATGTAAGGAAGTTAATCTGGGTTGAGGATAGGTTTTTCCAAAAACGGTAATTGGATCTTGTCTCCAAGGAGTTTCTCTAAGTATTTTTGAAAACAAAAGATCAGCTTCGTGTTTTGTCCAAAAGCAAGGATAATAATTAAACTTTGCATCTACAAGATTAGGTTGCCAAGGTTCATTTCTTTCAGGGAAAAGTTGAAGCATGCCTAAAAATACGAGTTATTTAACTATTTTCTTTTTGTTAATAGAAGAACTTTAGTAAAAGTATGTTAAATGACTTCAGGTTAATTAGAATACATAGGTAGGGATTTATTATATTTAAACGAACTTACTATTAGATTCATCCTTTTTTATAGCGAATCTTTAAATATAAATAATTTATTATATCATGAAAGTACGCACAGGCTTTATTTACTTATCCGTTCTTACTGTAATTATAACTTTTGGCCTTTATTTTGTTTGGAAACCCGTATTGTGGAGTTTAATAATAACTGCTCCGATAATTATTATGGGTTTTTATGATTTAACTCAAAGACGACAAACAATCCTCAGGAACTTTCCAGTTCTTGGTCATTTTCGTTATTTATTAGAATCTATTCGTCCAGAAATCATGCAGTATTTTGTTGAGACTGATACCCAGGGACGACCAATTAACCGAATGTTTCGTAGCCTAATTTATCAAAGGGCTAAGGACGTTACTGATACTGTCCCTTTTGGAACTCAAATGGACGTTTACCGATCTGGTTATGAATGGATGGATCATTCCATGTACGCAATTGATGAATCTAAAATAGATACAAAACCTCGAGTTAATGTTGGTAGTAAAGACTGTTCTCAGCCTTATTCTGCAAGCCTGCTAAACGTATCTGCAATGAGCTATGGTTCCTTGAGTAAAAACGCTGTTTTGGCTTTAAATAAAGGTTGTAAAATAGGGGGATTTGCTCAAAATACGGGAGAGGGATCAATTAGCCCTTTTCATTTGGAATCAGAAGGTGATTTAATTTGGCAAATTGGAACGGGTTATTTTGGATGTAGAACAAAAGAAGGATCGTTTTGCTCCGATACCTTTGCTAAAAAGGCTAGTTTAGATTCTGTTAAAATGATCGAAATCAAAATATCACAAGGTGCAAAACCAGGTCATGGAGGAATTCTTCCTGCTGCCAAAAATACTCCTGAAATTGCAGCTATTCGAAATGTTGAGCCGCATACTGATGTCCATTCTCCTCCCACTCATTCTGCTTTTTCAAATCCAACCGAATTAATTCAATTTATTTCTACATTACGTGAACGCTCTAAAGGCAAACCCATTGGTATAAAATTATGTATTGGTAAAAAGCAAGAGTTTATTGACATCTGTAAAGCCATGATTACTAAAGGTATTACTCCTGATTTCATAACTGTAGACGGAGGAGAAGGAGGAACAGGTGCAGCGCCTGTGGAATTTTCAAATTCTCTAGGAATGCCACTTCGCGATGGTCTAGCTTTTGTTTATGATACGTTGCTTAGTTATGGTCTTAAAGATGAAATTAAATTAATTGCATCTGGTAAAATATTTACAGGATTTCATATTGCTCGTGCCCTTGCTTTAGGAGCTGACATGGTTAGCTGTGCTCGTGCTATGATGATGGCGATTGGCTGTATTCAAGCCTTAGAATGTAATACAAACAAATGTCCTGTTGGAGTAACTACTCAAAATAAAACTCTTATGAGCGGCTTGGATGTTGAAGATAAATCGATTCGAGTAGCAAACTTCCATCGAAAAACCTTAAAGAGTTTTACAGAGTTAATAGCAGCTGCAGGTATTGATTCTCCAAGAAAATTAGAACGAAAACATATTAACCGACGCATTGGAATGAATGTTATTAAGAAGTATGACGAAATTTTTCCATACGCAGTGAAAATGTTTCATCATAAGTAAATCAGTGGAGATTATTTAAACATCTTTAAATATTTAAGATAAAATATATTTTAAAAAAGGCCGTCTTGGATAGACAGCCTTTTAATAAAGTTTATTTGATTAGATCAACACTTCTAACAATGAACTGTGTGAGTTCCTCCCCCTTCAAAAGGTTTTGAGATAAACGAGCTAAATCAAGAGTTTGCTGAATTAAGCGTTCCCTCTTCTTTTGGGTTTTTGTGTTTAGAATTTGATTAACAAGTGGATGATTTGTATTTACAACAAGGGTATGCATTTCTGGGAAGTTGCCAAACATTCCACCACCTCCTCCAGTTTGCTGCATTTCTTTCATTCTTCGCATAAACTCGGGTTGAGTTAATACAAAAGGTAGTTGAGAGCTGCTTAGAGCTTCTAATTGAATGGTATATTTTTCTTTTGGAACAACGGCCTCTATAAGTGGAGTAAGTTTTTCTTTTTCTTGATCAGATAATTTAGAAACAGTTACTTCATCTTTCTTGATTAGATTTTCGATAGCATCTCCATCTACTCGAGCAAAAGAAAGTTTTTCGTTCGCACCTTCTAGCTTTTGAATTAAGTGAGGAACAATAGGTGAATCTAAAAGTAATACTTGATAACCTTTTTCTTTTGCAGCTTCAATATAAGAATGCTGCTCATCTTGATTTGAAGCATAGAGAACAACCAATTTGTCATCTTTGTCTGTTTGTAAGTCTTTGATTGCTTTTTTTAACTCCTCGAAAGTGAAATAATTGTTGTCTACTGTTGGATATAGTGCAAACTTGTCAGACTTCTCGAAGAACTTATCTTCAGAGAGCATTCCGTATTCAATAACAACTTTAATGTCATTCCATTTTTTTTCAAAAGCAGCTCGGTCTTTTTTGAATAGGCTAGCTAATTTATCAGCTACCTTTCTTGTAATGTAATTACTGATTTTTTTGACAGCTCCATCTGCTTGAAGATAACTTCTAGAAACGTTTAGTGGAATATCAGGAGAATCTATAACTCCTCTAAGCATTGTCAAAAACTCAGGAACAATTCCTTCTACATTATCCGTTACAAAAACTTGGTTTTGATATAGTTGGATCCGATCTTTCTGAATGCTGAGGTCATTACTTAGTTTTGGAAAGTATAAAATTCCAGTTAAGTTGAAAGGATAGTCTACATTTAGGTGGATATTAAATAGAGGTTCTTCAAACTGCATTGGATATAATTCTCGGTAAAAAGAATTATAATCTTCTTCTTTCAAATCAGCAGGCTGTTGAGTCCAAGCTGGGTTTGGGTTATTTACAATATTATCAACAGTTACTTTCTCAGCTTCAGTTCCTTCTGCAGATCCCTCAGGAATAGGAAGACTTTCTTCCTTAGTTCCAAACTTAATCGCTACTGGCATGAATTTATTGTACTTAGTAAGTAATTCTGTTATTTTAGAGTTTTCTAAAAACTCAACAGAATCATCGGCGATGTGAAGAATAATTTCAGTTCCTCGTTGTGTTTTTTCATGGGGTACTAAAGTGAATTCTGGAGAACCATCGCAACTCCAATGAGCAGCAGGTTCATCTTTAAATGACTTGGTAATTAATTCAACCTTCTCAGAAACCATAAAGGCAGAATAAAACCCTAAACCAAAATGTCCAATTATACCGCTGTCTGCAGCGCTGTCTTTGTATTGTTCCAAAAACTCTTCGGCACCAGAAAAGGCAACTTGATTGATGTATTTTTCAACTTCTTCCGAAGTCATTCCAATTCCTTGATCAATGATATGAAGTGTCTTGTTTTCTTTATCTAACTTTATTTCGATAATTGGATCTCCAACTTCTCCAGTTTTTTCTCCTAAATTACTCAGATGCTTCAGTTTAAGGGATGCATCTGTTGCATTAGATATTAATTCACGTAAAAATATTTCGTGATCGCTGTATAAAAATTTCTTGATGAGTGGAAAAATATTCTCAACAGAAACATTGATTTTACCTTTTGACATAATTATTATTTTTCAAACTACTATTCAAAAAAAATACCATAACCGTTTCGCTGACAAATTGACATTTTATTTTGTTTAATTTTCAATCAAAAAAGATAAACATATTGTATTTTTGCTTTAAATATTACATTTTATGGCTACAATAAAAAAATCAAAATCTCCTGATATCCTTTCAACATACATGGAAAGTGTATTGGAACATGAAAAATTTCCACTCTCCGTTTACAAATTTTGTAAAAATAATGAAATTGAGGAAAAATATTTTTACAAAACCTATTCTTCTTTAGATTCTGTAAAACACCATGTTTGGCAGGTCTTTTTTGAAAACACTATAGATTTGTTGCATAAAAATAAGAATTATGAATCAATGACGAGAAAGGATCGTTTACTAACTTTCTATTTTACTTTTTTTGAGGTACTACTTTTGAACCGAAGCTACGTTTTGTTTTCCTTGAACGGTAATGAAAACTTAATGAATGCAATTGGACAATTAAAAAAGTTAAGATTCAGTTTTAAAGAATTTGCAACCCAATTGATTGAAGAAGGTAACGACTCCAAAACTCTAAGCCTTGTAAAGCATCCAGTCGGATTATTTGCTGAAGCTTCTTGGGCTCAGTTGCTTTTTGTGCTCAAATTCTGGTTAGAGGATACTTCTTCTAATTTTGAAAAAACAGACGCTGCAATTGAAAAATCAATAACCGTTGCTTTCGATGTTTTTGATAATACTCAGATAGATTCTTTATTTGATTTTGGAAAATTTTTATGGAAAGAAAAATTTATTAAAGCAAATTGAAGACATTAGACTACATACCAACTGGGAAATTAGAACGAGCAGGTAAATTAGTTTCTACAGGAGTTAAAATTGGTGGGAATTATATTAAATATGTGGGAGAGAAATTTACCAACCCTTCCGAAGCCAAAGAGAACTTTAATCAAAACAATGCAGACGATATTTATGATGGTTTAAAAAGTCTAAAGGGTAGTGCTTTAAAAGTAGCTCAAATGTTAAGTATGGAAAAAAACATACTTCCGAGTGCTTATGTTGATAAATTCAGTCTTGCTCAATTTTCTGTTCCACCACTATCAGGTCCATTAGTTCGGAAAACTTTTAAAAAATATTTAGGAATATATCCTGAAGAAGTATTTGATGACTTTTCATTTGAGTCAATTAATGCTGCTAGTATTGGACAAGTACATAAAGCTAAAAATAAAGGAAAAGAATTAGCTGTTAAGATTCAATACCCAGGGGTAGCTAATAGTATTAGCTCTGATTTGACTTTAGTGAAGCCAGTAGCTACTAGATTGTTTAATCTTAAAGGGAAAGATTCAGAAAAGTATTTTAAAGAAGTAGAAGGAAAGCTTCTTGAGGAAACAGATTACACTTTGGAGTTAAAACAGAGCAGAGAAATAACAGAAGCATGCGCAAAAATTCCCAACCTGAAATTCCCCAACTATTATCCCGAATTTTCATGTGATAAAATTTTAACCATGGATTGGATGGAAGGTATTCATTTGTCAGAATACACTTCTAAAATAACGGACTTAGATGAAGCAAATCTTGTAGGACAAACCCTTTGGGATTTTTATATGTACCAGATGCATGTTCTCAGACGTGTTCACGCTGATCCACATCCAGGAAATTTTTTGGTTAATCAATCGGGTGCTTTAGTAGCAATTGATTTTGGTTGCATTAAAGATGTTCCCAAAGATTTTTATATTCCTTATTTTGAGCTAGCAACTAAAGAAGCTATGAATAACGAATCTTTTTTTATAGAAAAAATAACCTCACTTGAAATCCTGAGACCTGACGACTCGGAAGAGGATGGAGCATATATAATTGATTTATTTCACGAATTGTTAGGTGTATTGACCTTTCCATTTCATAACGAAACCTTTGATTTTTCAAATGAACTCTTTTGGGCTAAAGTAGCAAGTATGAGTGAACGATTATCGCAAGACGAAAAGTTGAGAAAGTTAAATGGAAATCGCGGTTCTAAACATTTTCTCTATATAAACCGTACTTTCTTTGGTCTCTACAATTTACTTCATGACCTTAAAGCAGATATCCTTGTAAATAATTACAAAAAGTTCATATAAATCTTTTGTAATAGATTCTTTTATTCTTTAATTGTACTTTCATTTAATATTACCTTATGTATAATTCAAGAATTATTGGCTTAGGAAAATATCTCCCAGAAAATATTTTGACAAATGCAGATCTATCTAAAATGATGGATACTACTGACGATTGGATTACTGAACGTACAGGAATTAAAGAACGTCGACATATCAAAAAAGGTGACGGTAATACTACGGCAACAATGGCATTGAAAGCAACAAAAATAGCTTTGGAACGAGCTAATATGGAAGCCAAAGATTTAGATTTAATTCTATTCGCAACTTTAAGTCCAGATTATTATTTTCCAGGATCAGGTGTAGTTCTTCAAGATTTACTTGGAATACCTGCTTGTCCAGCTATGGATATTCGTAATCAATGTAGTGGTTTTATCTATGCATTATCTACAGCAGATCAGTTTATTAAAACCGGTATGTATAAAAACGTCTTGGTAGTTGGTTCCGAAAATCATTCGGGTGGTTTGGATATGACTTCTAGAGGGCGAGGAGTTTCGGTTATTTTTGGAGACGGAGCTGGAGCAGCAATACTAACTCGCGAAAATAATATGGATAGAGGGATACTATCTTCTCACATATATTCAGAGGGATTTCATGCTAAAGAACTTTCATTGATTGGTCCGAGTACTAATCGTTGGGTTCCTGAAATAATTGCAGCAAATGATTCTGAAGACTTAAGTTACTATCCTTATATGAACGGACAAGTTGTTTTTAAACACGCTGTAGTTCGTTTTTCAGAAGTAATTAACGAAGGTTTACAAAAAAACAATTGGTCAGCAAATGATATTGATATGCTAATTCCACATCAAGCAAATCTGAGAATATCTCAGTTCATTCAAAAGAAATTTGGTTTAAGTAAAGATAAGGTTTACAATAATATTATGCGCTATGGAAACACAACTGCCGCTTCAATTCCAATAGCTCTAACGGAAGCTTGGGAAGAAGGCAAAGTAAAAGAAGGTTCAAAGGTTGTTTTGGCTGCTTTTGGCAGTGGATTTACTTGGGGAAGTTCAATTATTGTTTGGTAACTATGAATAATAATAATACAAAGGCAACAATGATTATTGGAGCTTCCACAAACCAGGAGCGCTATTCTTATAAAGCGTTATATAAACTAAAAGAATCAAATCATAGGGTTTATGCTCTAGGATTTCGAGAAGGAATGGCAGCGGATACCCAGATTTATACTTTGCATCAAGCTAATTGGACAGATGTTGATACAGTTACGCTCTATCTAGGACCTGAGAAGCAAGAACCTTACTTTGAATATCTTTTAGAATTAAAACCAAGACGTGTTATTTTTAATCCGGGGACAGAAAACGAAGATTTAGAAAAACGCCTTCAAGAAGCTGGAATTCTAACAGAACAAGCGTGTACCTTAGTTCTGCTTGCTACGAATCAATACGAGTCCTAAGAAGGTAAATAGTCCGTTCAAAGGCAACAATTCATATCCAATCACATATCCTCCTAAATCCTTAGGATCGACACTTCCTAGTAAGCTAGTTAGTCCAACCGATGAAAATACTACAAGCCAAACATAAGGATCCTTGATTTTATATTTTGTAAATATTCCAAAGGCAAACAGCCCTAACAAAGGTCCATATGTATAGGTAGCTACTGTAAGCAGACTTCCGATAACATTTTGATCTAAGATATATTTAAAAGTAATTACAACAACGATGATCAGAATACTCATTGCCATATGTGTTTTCTTACGAAGATTTTTTTGTTTTTCTTTTTCTTGATTTTTTATTTCTAAAAAATCAATACAAAAAGAAGTTGTAAGTGAGGTAAGTGCACTGTCAGCACTACTATATGCTGCTGCAATTAGACCTAATATAAAGGTAATTCCAACCCCAAGGCCTAATTTGCCATTCAATGCAATCTCAGGGAATAATAGGTCTGTTTTTACTTTTCCATTCATAAGTGGAATTGAGATTCCCTCCCTTTCTGCATATATAAAAAGGAGTGCCCCCAGTAGCATAAAAAGTCCGGTAACAACTACCAATACTAAACTAAAAACAATCATATTTTTTTGTGCTTCTTCAAGATTTTGACAACTCAAGTTTTTTTGCATCATGTCTTGATCAAGTCCCGTCATGCATATGGTAATGAATATTCCGCCAATAAAGGATTTAAGAAAATGATTTTTATTTAAGAAAGAGTCTGTAAAAAATACAGAATTGTATTGCTCAAATTCGGATGATTTTAAGAAATCCAACATACTCCATTCTAACTCTTGATTGATGTACATGATAGATAAGAAAACAGCCAAAATCATTAAAGTAGTCTGAAGAGTATCGGTCCAAACAATGGTTTTAATTCCGCCTCTTTTGGTGTACACCCATATTAAAATAACGGATAGGATTACCGTAATAACAAAAGGGATATTCCAAGCATCAAAAATAAACCGCTGTAAAACAATTGAAACTAAAAATAATCGGAATGAAGCCCCTAAAACCCTAGATATGAAAAAGAATAATGCACCTGCCTGATGGCTATTTTTACCTAAACGCTCATTCAAATATTCATAAATTGAGGTTACTTGATTTTTATAGTAAACAGGAAGAAGAACATAGGCTACAACAAAGTAACCCACCATATAGCCTAAGACGACCTGAAAATAACTGAATTGAGATTCTTCGACCCAACCAGGAACAGAAATGAATGTTACACCAGAAAGAGAAGCGCCAACCATACCGTAGGCAACCAAGTACCATGAAGAATTTCGATTTGCTATAAAAAACTCTTGATTTGAATCTTCTGTACTTGTAAAATAAGAAATCAACATTAACACTGCAAAATAGCAGACGATAAGGGTCAGAATAAATAAGGGTGTTATCATATTTGGCTAAAGGTATAAAAGAAAATCGAATCATTTTTTTAATGATTTACTCTGATTTAGTAAACATAGATAATTTATTCTGTATTTTTGTGTTCATGGATTTTTCTTCAAAACTTCTAGAGTTAGCTGTCGATCAAATATCTCAATTACCAGGAATTGGAAAGCGAACTGCATTACGTTTAGTTTTACATTTATTAAAGCAGCCAAAAGAACAAACTGAAGGAATTGTTTCTGCATTAAGCTTATTTCGATCTAAAATTATTTTTTGCTCAGAATGTCATAATATAGCCGATACGAAGATTTGCGAAATATGTGCAAATCCGAGACGAACCTATGAACAAATTTGTATTGTAGAGGATATTAGAGATGTTATGGCAATTGAAAATACAGGTCAATTTCAAGGAAAATATCATGTATTGAATGGAATTATTTCTCCTATAGACGGTATTGGACCTCAAGATTTAACAATTACTTCGCTAGTTGAAAAAGTAAAGCTAGGAAAAGTAAAAGAGGTTATTTTTGCTTTAAGTGCCACTATGGAGGGTGATACTACTATTTTTTATATCAACAAACAATTGACAGCATTCGATGTTTTAATATCTACAATAGCTCGAGGAATTCCTGTGGGAGATGAACTAGAGTATGCGGATGAAGTTACCCTAGGGCGTAGTATCCTAAAACGAATACCCTATGAGGATTCAATTTAAGGTTAGTAACTTATTTTTTGAGATACTGTTCAAGAATTTTGATATCTTTATACCTCTTAAAAAAAGCTTTAAACTATGGGCAAATACCTGCTTAAATTACCAAAAATGGGAGAAAGCGTTGCTGAGGCAACATTGACTGCTTGGCTTAAAAATGTTGGTGATTCTATTTCAATTGATGAATCCATAGTCGAATTAGCTACAGATAAAGTCGATACTGATATTCCCTCCGAAGTAGAAGGAGTTCTTTTGGAAAAGAAATTCAAAGTAAACGAAATAGCTCAAGTTGGCGATGTAATTGCGGTAATCAAAATTGAAGGACCAGATGAAGAAGACTCTATTGATGTTGAGAAAGCCTTTACTCCGGTTGAGCTAATCGCAAATGAAGGGATAGGAGTACCAGACAAAGAAGACCCAACAACAGTAATTGAAGCTGAGATTTTTTCTGCTAAAACCACTATTGATTCACCCGAAATAAATATGACAGAATCCAGTAAGTTCTATTCTCCATTAGTTAAGAATATAGCAAAGGAAGAAGGTATAGCGATCAATGAGCTAGAAACTATTCGGGGAACAGGGGATAAAAATCGAGTAACCAAGAAAGATATTTTAGATTATATAGCCAAAAGAACCTCAAACTCACCTGTTAAAAATACAGAAAAAGCTCCACACGAAACTTTAATAGTCTCTTCTAGTCAAGATAAAGTTATTGAAATGACCCGAATTGGGAAAATGATTTCAGATCATATGGTTATTAGCCGAAAGATTTCTGCTCATGTTCAATCCTTTGTTGAGGTAGATGTAACCGATCTCTGGGAATGGAGAGAACGTATAAAAAGTAAGTTTCAAAATAGAGAGCATGAAAAATTAACTTTCACTCCAATATTTATAGCCGCAGTTGTAAAGGCCCTAAAGCAATTCCCTTTACTTAACAGTTCGGTTAGTGAAGATAAGATCATCCAAAAGAAAGGAATTAATATAGGTATGGCTACGGCTTTATCAGACGGAAATTTAATTGTACCAGTCATAAAAAACACGGATCACCTTAATTTAGTTGGACTGGCAAGAGCAGTGAATGACCTATCTATTCGTGCACGTGAAAATAAACTAGATCCCGACGAAGTTCAAGGAGGAACCTATACAGTTACTAACGTAGGTAACTTTGGGTCTATAACAGGTATTCCAATTATCAATCAACCTCAAGTTGGTATTTTGGCAATTGGTATTATTCGTAAAATGCCAGCAGTAATTGAAACTGTTAATGGAGATTTTATTGGAATAAGAAGAAAAATGATGCTATGTCACAGTTATGATCATCGAATTATTAATGGAGCCATGGGAGGACAGTTTGTAAAAGCTGTTGGAGATGCTCTAGAACAATGGGATACATCAATTGACTTTTAATTAATTATTTATGGGACTTGAACTACAAAGACCACTTTGCTTTTTTGATTTAGAAACAACAGGTGTAAATATTGTAAATGATCGAATTGTAGAAATTGCTGTACTAAAATTATTACCAAATGGAAATAAAGAAGGTAAAACATGGTTGGTAAATCCGGGTATGACTATTCCCAAGAGCGCATCTGATGTTCACGGGATAACGGATGAGAAAGTTAAAGATGCGCCAAACTTTAAAACTCTTTCAGTTGAGATTTATTCTTTTATGAAAGAATGTGATTGGGCAGGATTTAATTCAGATCGTTTTGATATTCCTTTAATAGCAGAGGAGTTTATGCGTTCAGAAATTGAATTTGATCTTAAAAATCATAAAACAATTGATGTACAAACCATTTTTCATAAAATGGAACAACGAACACTTAGTGCAGCATTGAAATTTTATTGTGATAAAGAACTCATAAATGCCCATTCTGCAATGGCGGATACTGATGCAACTTATCAAGTTTTATTAGCCCAGGTTGAACGATATGAAGAATTAGCAAATAATTTAGATTTTTTAAGTGAATTTTCTACACGAAAACGATCTTTAGATGTTGCTGGATTTATTATTTTAAATAAAGATGATCAAGCTTGTTTTTCTTTCGGAAAACACAAAGGGAAAACGGTTGATGAGGTTCTGGAAAAAGAGCCAGGATATTTTGGATGGTTGCTTAATGCAGATTTCCCTTTGTACACTAAAAAAGTTCTAACAAAATTACGTTTAAGTAAATTTAATGGTGCTTAAAAAGTTCTATTTTTTCAACCTAACAAAGTATAAGCTTATGAAATTAATATGTATTGGTCGAAATTACACTGATCATATAGAAGAATTAAAAAATGAAAGACCAGAAGATCCAGTTGTTTTTTTAAAGCCAGAGACTTCATTACTTTTAAAAAATCAACCTTTTTTTATTCCATCTTTTTCAAATAATGTTCATCATGAAGTGGAGGTTTTAATTAAGATTAATAAAATAGGTAAGCATATCCAGCAAAAATTTTCTAATAAATACTATGACGAAATTGGCTTGGGAATTGATTTTACTGCGCGGGATTTACAGGTCAAATTAAAAGGGAAAGGATTGCCTTGGGAAAAAGCAAAAGCATTTGACGGAGCTGCAGTTGTTGGTGATTGGATTATTAAATCTGAATTACCTAATGTAAATAAAATTCAGTTCGAAATGACCAAGAATGATGAGGTGGTTCAAAGCTCTTCAACCTCACTTATGCTTTGGAAATTTGACGAAATAATTGCTTATGTTTCTAAATTTTTTACTCTTAAAATAGGAGATATAATATTTACGGGAACGCCAGCAGGAGTTGGTAAAGTTTCTGAGAATGATATTTTGGAAGGCTTTTTAGAAGGGCGTAAATTATTTTCTATTAAAGTAAAATAACGACATGATTGCAGAAATAGTTAGTATTGGAGATGAAATACTTATAGGTCAAATTGTAAATACTAATGCAGTCTTTATAGCGAAAGAACTTAATAAAATTGGAATCGAAGTAGCACAAATAACTACTATTTCAGATCGAAAAGAACATATTGAAAGTTGTTTAGATGATGCTCAAAAAAGGGCACAGGTAATTATCTTAACAGGAGGTTTAGGACCGACAAAAGATGATTTAACTAAACATACTCTTTGCTCTTATTTTGATGATGTTTTATTAAAAAATCAACTTGTTCTCGATCGAATCGAAGAGATGTTTGCCAAGTATGTTCCAACACCAATAAACGACGAAAACAGAAAACAAGCCTTACTGCCATCTAAGGCTAAGGTGTTAAACAACCTCTTTGGAACCGCATCAGGCATGTGGTTTGAAATTAATAATAGAGTTATTATCTCCTTACCTGGAGTACCTTTCGAAATGAAAGCTTTAATTTCCAATGAAGTTATACCTGCACTACAAAAACATTACACGCGTCCATTTATTATTCATAAGACTTTATTGACTTATGGTCTTGGTGAAAGTGTCATAGCAGAGCGAATTGAGCATTGGGAAAATGAACTCCCTCAAGATATAAAACTTGCTTACCTTCCAAATCTTGGAAGAGTACGTTTGCGTTTGTCTGGAAAAGGATTAGATAAACAATTACTCACTAATCGTATTAATACAGAGATCGAAAAACTATATCCTCTAATTGGAGATATCATTTTGGGTTTTGAAGAAGAAGCCTCGATTGAAGAGCAGCTTCAAGTTCAATTTATAAAAACCAATAATTCTCTTGCGATAGCTGAAAGTTGTACGGGAGGTAAAATAGCAAGTCGTTTGACTCAAATATCTGGCGCTTCTAGTTATTTTAAGGGTGGCGTAGTTGCATATGCAAAGGAAGTTAAAGTAAATTTATTAGGAGTTTCAAAAGGTATGATAGATAATTTTTCTATAGTTAGCGCTCCTGTGGCAGAGGCGATGGCAGTTGGTGTTCGAGAGCGTTTTGGGTCAACAATAGGGGTTTCTACAACGGGTAATGCCGGACCATCTAAGGGCGATTCAGATGCAGATTTAGGAACTGTTTTTATTGCGATTTCTTCTGTAAGTGGTGTTGTTAGTTATGAGCTTCATCTAGGTAAACATAGAGAAAGGGTGGTTGAGAAAGCAGTAAATAAAGTAATGGAATTACTTCACAAAGAAGTTTTTAGGAAGTTTTAATTTTCTTTATATCTTCTGTATTTTCTGGTTTTATAACCTATTTTTTTAATGGGTGGTTATGATAAAAGAGTTAAAAAATGATTTTCAGGTATGTTACCTAAAAAAGACTTCAAAATATGGGGTAAACTATTTTGTTACTCCATAAAAAACATTAAATTTGCACCCTGTTTTAAAACAATACTAAAGTTTAGATTTATGTCAAGAATTTGTGAAATAAGCGGTAGAAGAGCTATGTTTGGTAACAATGTTTCTAAAGCCGTTAATAAAACGAAGCGTCGTTTTGAGGTTAACCTTATCAAAAAAAGGTTTTTTATCCCTGAAGAAGATAAGTGGATAAACCTAAAAGTAACAGCTTCCGTATTAAAAACCATCAATAGAAAAGGAATTTCTGAAGTCTTGAAGGATGCTAGAGCAAAAGGAAAATCAATCTAATAAATAGATCATGGCAAGAAAAGGAAACCGTGTACAAGTGATACTTGAATGTACTGAACACAAAGAATCCGGAAGACCAGGTACTTCCCGTTATATTACAACGAAGAATAAAAAAAATACTCCAGATCGTTTAGAAATTAAAAAATTCAACCCGATCTTAAAAAAAATGACTTCTCACAAAGAAATTAAATAACAATGGCAAAGAAATCAGTAGCTACCCTTCAAACGGGATCGAAAAGACTTACCAAAGTAATTAAAATGGTAAAGAAAGTTGGCTCTAAAAGTTATTCTTTCGCTGAAACAATTACTACGCCAGATAATATAAATGATTGGTTAAGTAAACACTAAATGGAGTTTATATTCTATTTAATTAAAAGCTACTTTTACAGTAGCTTTTTTTATTTTATATCCTTATGAGTTTATTAAAATCATTATTTTCTGAAGATCAAGAGAAGAACCTTAATAAAGGTCTTGAGGCTACTCGTAAATCCTTTTTCTCAAAATTGGGAACGGTAATTGCCGGTAAGTCAACTGTAGACTC
>MDSY01083518.1_pt1 | contig 15054 bp, 14 predicted proteins | sample 811131 | NCBI WGS metagenome assembly MDSY01 (sample SAMN05326643, study PRJNA326480) | marine metagenome | isolation source: seawater | place: Atlantic Ocean: South West | collected 2010 | reverse complement strand
CCCTTAGCTGGATTATTATCAACCATAGGTACAATGTCAACTAAATTAAGTCCTCAAGGTCTATCAAATTTAACAAACTTAGTATCTATTCTTTCAGATAAACTAACACCACAAAGTACAAAAGCCTTAACAAACTTTATAAAAACTCTAGACAATATGGGCCTAGACAAAACAGGACAAAATATCTTAAACAAATTTGCTAATAATCTAAATAAATTAGATCAACTTCAAATGCTTTTAATAAAATATCCAGAATTAAGCACTCAGGATTTACTAAATATGCTTGGTCCATTTGCAAAAGCAGCTCTAGGAGAAGACGATGAACTAACAGCTGAAGAAAAAGCAGAACAAAAACAAGCTGCAAATAATATTATTGAATTTTTTGAAAACATAAGCAAAGGACAAGCTTATGCAATAATGAAATCTCTTGAACACCGCCAACAAATTAAAGAGCAAAAAGAAAAAGATGATCTTCTTAGAAAGTCTAGTAGAAGATTTGATCAACTTGAGGGTAACCAAACTCCAATTTTAGTTTCATAGCTATACTATTAAAGACGTCATTAAACGCATCCTATATAACGAACCGTTTAACCCAGATAACAGATCAATTAAGAAATATCTGAATCACTTTTTACAAAATCTTTACTTAGATTAAGTGCAGATTTAATTGATACTTATGAACTACCACTTTCTTTAGAACATTCCATTAGCTTAGCTGAAGAATGAAAAAAATAGTCTTTAAGATTCTGAAATATAGTGCGTATTTTTTTTATATCATCGTCATTATTTATCCCATACTTTGTAAAGAAGAGATCACCTACCTCAACGTTATTTACTATAAGTTGAAATAAAGATCCAAGAGATTTAGAGTGATGAGAAATAACAGGAGAAAACATTCGTAACATTAAATTACTTTCATGCTTATTATGAGAACTGAAACCCTTCTTATCATAAAAACCTTTATGTAATCTAAAAATAGCTAGTAATGAATGATTAGCATTAATACCATTAATTATGGTATCAACTATCCTCATTAGTATAGTTTTTAATTCAGGATTTTTTAATAGATCAACCATTTCACTTTCTAATTGAGAGCTGGTCAAAATATTTTCCAAAGATTCATGTATACCTCGTCCATATTTACTCCCTAAATCCCCTAACAATCTAGTAAAACCAGTATTTGACCTAAATAACGCACCATTAAAACTAGGATCCTTAATTTCGGATGGAGTTATAGATCGAGTTTCTTCATCAAAAAAATATTGTAATAGTCTTATATCGTCAGCCTCACGAGTCTGCCTAAGAAATGTATTTCTAACACTTTTCCAGTCATCAAGACCTTCTAAATAAGCAGGTTTTTTTGTGAATAACAGGTTATAAAGAATCTCACTACCCTGTCCCTGAAAGAAAGAATTACAATTAGACCAAAGAGCTTCTAGAAATTCTTTATATTGATTAACTGTAATATTATCATAAAATTCATTTGCAAGATCTATCAACTTTTTATAATCATGTACATTAGTTAATTTAGCTTGAGAACATAATTTTTCTGAAAAATAATTCCAAAATTCTCCATTTTTTATTTGAGATTTAGTAAAATTAGCTGTCTTCATCATGGACCAAAGGGAAACAAAAACAGGGTCTTTAAAACTAGCAACCATCAAAGAAATTATTTTTGCAGCCCGTTTTTCATTTAAATATTTATCTTTACCTCTAGAATCTGTAATCATTTTTTGTAATATTTTAAGATCTTCATTAAGCAAAGTTAGCTCATCGCTAGTAATTCCCTCATTTTTTAAAAAATTAAAAGCCTTCACTAAATAATTACTTTTTCCTCGTATGTTACGAGAAATCCCCTTGTTAGAAGGTAGTTTCGGAAGCCTGTTAGACGATTCTGATTTGTTTATAGCTATTATATTAAACAAACGGCTAGGGTCGAAAGAAGTCACATTTTCCATGATAATTACCTCAAGTTATTGATTTTTTTTATTATCGTATTTTTTGTTATTTAAATTTCACTTTTATTTTTACAATGCTAATACAGGTATAGCTAAACTTCTCACAACAGATCGAAAATATATAATTTAATCACCTTTCATCATCGTAATTAAAATAATAAATAAAGTTATTTTCTTATTTTTTATCTTATAATTAATAACTGCACCTTAACCGTTTTAATCAGCTAGAATATTAGATAAAACTATTATTTTAATATATATTGTTAAATAAAAAATTTTATAAAAAAAATCAACTCAAAATCCTATGCCTTATAAACACTCCAAAAGATTTTAAAAACATAAAACCTGAATCATCATTAGCCTGAAAGAAAACTAACAGATATCAAAATTATATTTAAATTTTAAGAACAAATTATTAGCCCCCCACCATATTTACAACTATAACAAAATATAATTACAAAAAAATATTAGACTTAGACTAACTATCTTACAAATTAAGCAATATTACACCTACAAAACATGTTTAAATCAAACTCAAATTTGGTATTATTTAGGTATGAAAATTACAGTTAGTATTATTCTTATATTGATAACAATTTTTGCTGTGACAAAAGCACTCGCTACAACTCAAAAAGCTAATGTCTTAACAGCTAGTAATATTAAATCGAGCAATCAAACTATTAAATCCATTCATGATTTGGAGTTTACAACGCTGCTTGGCGAAACAATTCCGCTATCAACATACAAAGGCAGTGTGGTACTCATTGTAAACACAGCCAGTCACTGTGGGTTTACATATCAATATAAGCATTTACAAGAGCTTTACGAATTATTTAAAGAAGAACCCTTTGAAGTTATTGGATTTCCTTGTAATCAGTTTGGAAATCAAGAACCCGGCTCCAATGAAGATATCAAAGAGTTTTGTGATATCCGTTACCGAACAACCTTTCCCATGTCAGAAAAAGTTAATGTTTCAGGCAATGAGCAAAGTCCTATCTACAAATTTTTAACATCTCCCGAAACAAACCCAAATTTTTCTGGGCCAATCAATTGGAATTTTAACAAGTTTTTAATTAACCAAGAGGGTCATGTTATTGCTCGGTTTAGTTCATTAGAAAAACCGACATCTCGAAAAATTAAAAAATTAATCAAAACTACGCTCGCAGAATCAAATAAAATTAATTGAGCGACATTTTCTGAATACTCGCTAAAATTTGTTGTAGTAAGGGATTTGATAAGGTTCCTTTATAAGCTGGTTCTTTATTATCGCGATACTTTGTTAAAATAACAAAACTATATGATTTTCCTATTCGACTATCATTTACATAACCAGCTAAGTTATTAACACCTAAATTAGATAATGTACCGGATTTTACATAAACATCATAATATTCAGGCACTTCCATATCATCATAATCGGATGACTGCTTGATATCCACAAACATTGTTTTTATTGATTCAGGATATTTTTTCTTAAAATAAGTTAAAAAGCGACTAACATGATCCGCTGTGATGCGATTATACGACGATAATCCAGATCCATCTTTAAATTTAAACATTTCAGTTTGAACATCCAACCGTTTATACATAAACTGATCCATCAAAAGCAATCCTTTTCGTTGTGTACCAGGTTCACCATACTTTAATTTACCTAAAACCTTTAAAATACTACTAGCAATCATATTACTACTATCTTGATTCATATCTTCTAAATAATTAAACAAAGGTAACGATGTTAACGTAAGTAACCTCTTTTTCTTTTTATTATAAAACCTCTCAAATGATAGCGGCTCAATAACACGAATATCATGATCTAATAAAACCTGTTTTAACATTGATGCATAAAAATGGGTTGGTCGAGACACTCTTAAATTAAGATTGGTATACATCTCATCTTGTTTTGAAACAGCGCCACGAATGATATATTTATCAAAACCGGGACGTTGATGTAATGATATTTTAGGAAACCCCCTTTTTTTGGAAGATAAATAGCGTAACGAACGTATATCTAAATCAACAAAAGATGATTCAGGGGAAACCGTTAATTGTTTTTGATCTTCATTTACTAGTAATCTAATTTGATTATAATTAAAGTTTAAAGCACCCCCCAAAGCATAGTAGTACCGAGCACTATTTCCATATAAATTAGCATCCATTTGAATTTTTGAAGCATCTAAAATAATCGACTTTAAAACACCAATATTTTTTTTCTTTAAAGCCTTCGCAATTAAAATAAATTGCTCCCTTGTTTGATTTGGATCCCCCTCGCCTTTCACGTACAATGAGGGTATATCCTCTTTATCAAGATACACCTTTGTTTTAAATCGATATGATGTTGATAAATAATCTAAACAAGTTCCCGTTAAAAATAATTTTGTTAAAGACGCTGGAATAAAGTCTAAATGAGGTTGAACCTTATACAGTGAGTTTGATAGTGATAAATCAGAGATAATAATTGCAACATCAACATCACGATATAAGCGATCTTGCAAGCGACTTTCGATATCCTCAAATGGCTGTCCTTGGATAAACGAAAAACTAAATAAGACGATTAAAAAAAGTCGTAACAAAACCATTAATTTAGTAAACGAATCGCCTTAATCCGACTAATAACAGGCGGATGGGTGTAATCAACCCAAACTTTTAACCAATGAGGTTGTAAATTTGATAAATTATCTACGGATAAACGTTTTAAAGCAGCTATCATATCATCAGCAAGACCCGTTGTTTCAACTGCAAATTTATCAGCTTCAAATTCATGCTTCCGAGATATATAATGGGAAAAAATACCAATAAGTGATTCTACTGGTTGAAAAAGAAAACTAAAAAAGATTAACGATGTATAAATAGATACAGAATCCATACCAAATGCCTGTGATAACAACTGATTATTTAAAAATAAAGATAATAAAAACAACATTAAGCCACTTGAAACTATCGACATAAAAAGTGATTTATGAATATGCCTTAATTTATAATGACCCATCTCATGAGCTAAAATAACCAATAATTCATTGGGACTATGTTTTTCTATAAGGGTATCAAATAACACAATACGACGCCGACTTCCAAAACCTGTAAAATAGGCATTTGACTTACTTGATCGCTTACTACCATCCATTTTATAAAGTCCTTCAAATGCAAAATTATGTTTTTGCGAATATGCTTCCAACTTCTCTTTTAACTCGCCATCTTCTAAAGGTTCAAATTTATTGAATAGTGGCATTATAAAACTAGGAGCTAAATAAACCAAAATCAGTTGTACAATAACTAAAAAGCTCCAAGCTACTAACCAAGCATACGATCCCAAGGACTCAAAAAACCATAATACCGCTGTTAAAATCGGAACTCCAATTAGTAATGAAATAGTAAGTGATTTTAAAAAATCCATCCAAAATGTAGCTCGCGTACTTTTATTAAACCCATACCGCGACTCAATTACAAATGTTGCATAATATGAAAACGGAAGACCTACTAACATCATAATAATTATCAAAATTACTAAATAAATAACACCCGTTAATAACGAAGAAAATCCAAAAGAGCGAACAAAAACATCCAAAATATTAAACCCCCCAAATAAAATAAATGGCACAATTACCATCAGCTGAAGGGTCTTTTGAAAAAAACCAAACTGCGTTGTTTCTTTTAAATAACGCTGTGATTGCGCATATTTTTCAGAATCATAAACCCCTTCAAACTCAGCAGGAACATCTGTTGAAACAGAACGACTGTTTAACCAATCTACGATCGAATCAAAACAGTAAAAACCAATATAAAAGGTTAAAATTACAATTAGATAGCCATTCATAAACTAAGAGTAACCAAAATAAAGATGTTTGTAAATTAATTAGAGATTGCATTCCTCACAGCATTTCGAATTACTTCAGGTAATGCAGGATGAATATAAATCATACGATTTAAATCCGCATGGGTTGCATTTAGATTCATAGCCAAAATACACATATGAATCATAGTAGCTGCTTCTTTTCCAATAATATGGGCACCAATTAAACAATGTGATTCAGCATCAAAAAGAAGTTTAACAAAATCTTTATCAGACTTTAAAGCCATGCCCATTGCTGAATCTTTATACCAATTTATTCCACAATAATAGTTACGTTTTTGATCTTGACACTCACGTTCTGTTAAGCCTACTCCTGCTACTTGAGGATTGGTAAAAATAGCGTGTGGAACAGGAGGATAATCAATTGGTTTTTTTATACCATCTTTAACAACATGATCAAACAAATACTGCCCTTCAAAATTAGCTGAATGCCGAAATTGATAGCGCCCAACGCAGTCACCAAAAGCATAAACACCCTCAACCGCCGTTTGCAAATAATCATCAACCTGAATAAACCCCTGTTCATCACACTGAATATCAGTATTATCTGTACCCAACACATCTGAATTTGGTTGAATTCCAGTAGCTACTAAAAGAGCATCTGCTACAATTGGGTTATCATCATCTAAATAAATAGAAAACTCATTCTTTTGATGCGTTATCTTAGTTGGATTTGCCCCAAAAACAACCTGATATTGCTTTGAAAAATAGTCTTCAAATAAAGATATAATAGTATCATCTTCATGCTTAATCATTCTATTTCTAACTAAAAAAACAACCTCAACCCCCATTGACTGAAGATAATAGCCAAGCTCAACAGCTATATAACCGCCTCCAATAACAACACATTTTTTAGGCAATTTTGTTGCTCGTAAAACCTCCGTTGATGTCCAAAATGGCGTATCTAATAATCCCTTAATAGGAGGTATAAAAGGACGCCCTCCAACAGCAATAAAAATCGTATCAGCAGTGATAACCTGATCACCAACCTGAATCTCTTTATTCGATTTAAATTGTGCTGTTTCTGAAAAATAGGTAATATTTTCATGAGCTTCATAAAGCGGTTTAATAGAATTCGATTCTTCAGCAACAACCGTTGAAACATAGTCTACTAACGATCGTGTATCTACCGTTATAGGACCATCAAGATGAATATGAAAATTATGGGCCGATCGAATTTCTGATAAAACATCTGCTGGATGAATTAACATTTTAGAAGGAATGCAACCTCGATTTAAACAGGTTCCTCCTAGAGCCCCATGATCAATAACAGCAACGTTTAAACCCAAATTAGCAGCAGGTCTGGTTATTTTTGACCCCCCTCCCGAGCCAATAATAATAATATCGAATTTTTGAATCATTTGCATTATACTAACATTATATACTTAAAAAAATGAGGGAAATTTTATGGAAACATTATTACTATTTTGTTCGGTATTATCAATTGTTCTAGGAATAATTCAGCTATTCTTTCCAAGATTAGTAGATTCTGTTGAACGATACTTAGATCAACTTTTTCATATCACAGAACATAACACTATTTCTTTTCGTCGAGTTATAGGACTTATCCTAATTATTGTTGGTGTTGTTTTAATCTATTCAGCAAGAAAAAACAATTTTATACCTGGTTTATGATTCTTTCTGACAAAAAAATAAAAGAGTTACTAGCATGCAACCAACTTATTATTGAACCGTTATGCGCCAATGGCATTCAACCCGCATCTATTGACTGCTGTCTTGGCACCCATTTTTTAACAATTGATGAAAACTTAAATAATGATGGGATTTTAAGTTTTGAAAAAGAAATTAAATATAAAAGCATTACAGAAAACTCTATTATATTACCCCCTAAATCATTTATTTTAGCAACAACACAAGAATATATTAAAATTCCAAATGGCTATTCTGCTTTTGTTGAGGGAAGAAGCTCCATTGGAAGAATGGGGCTATTTATCCAAAATGCAGGTTGGATAGATTCTGGATTTGAAGGCAATATAACGCTTGAACTCTATAATGCAAACTCATTACCAATTAAGCTTGATGCTGGCAGACGTATCTGCCAAATTGTAATTTGTGAAATGGACCAACCCTCTGAATCACCATACAATGGAAAATACCAAGGTCAAACATTATCTGTTGGGAGTAAAGTATTTTTAGATAGCAAGTAATTCATGTCCATTTCACTACAACGCCCCTGCCCTTCATGCAAAAAAATAAATACCTTAGAAATAAAAAAACAAACAATTTACTGTTCATCCTGTGACTTTTTAATCCATTACAAATGCCCCATTTGTGATTCGTCACTAGCTGGAGAATGGCAGTCTGATACTAATGGAGATTTTACAAAATGCAAAAAATGTTCCAATGAAATCTATTTAAAAAAAATAGTCAATTTATTTAATAACTTGATGAAAGTATCGCACAGCCAAGCATGTAAACTTTGTAATGGACCAACTGTTTATCGAACACAGGCTAACATCGGACACCGCTGCTTTAATTTTCCAAAATGCTCAGGACAAGCCTCTTTATTCACTCAAAAAAAAGAGTGTCTTATTTTTTTAGATTTTGAAACAACCGGTTTAGAACTAACAAAAGATCATATTATTGAAATAGGAGCCCTTAAGATAGATCCTGATGGATTTGAACACACATTTGATACCTTTATTAAATCACCTATAAAGTTGCCCGAAAAAATTAAAACGATTACCAATATTGATGACAAGATGTTAGAACATGCACCTGAAATGACAGAAGTTATTGAAAAGTTCCACAACTTTATTGATGATGCTACCATCATTGCCCACAATGCTGATTTTGACGTTCCTTGGTTATTAAACGAATTTATAAAGTATAATCTTCCTTTAAAAAATAATACTATTATTTGTACCTTTAAATGGGCTCAATTAATGAAAGAACCTCGATCATCGTTATCTGCATTAACAAAAAAATATAAAATTTCACATTTAAATGCTCATAGAGCTTTGGCGGATGCCGCTGTTACAAAAGAATTATTTTTTATTTACGAAGATGCTCAAACAGTCGCAAGACCCAATCAATCTCTTGATGACTTTGAGAAAATCTTAAATAAAGTTAAACTTTATAAATTAAAAAAAGAAGAAAAAGCAGTTGCACAACAATAGTAATTAAAAATCAACACTCAACCCCAAATCAACCCCACCCTCATTTAAAATGGCATCTTTTCGGTAAATTAATTCAAGGTTTAAATAATTATTAATATCATAGGCTGTTGAAAAGCTAAAATAACGATTATTAAAATCATATACATTCGCAGATAGCATTAAATCATCGCGCGGAAAAAAGTCCAATCCAACACCTTCTGATTTATAAATAATTCCAAAACGAGAACGAAATAAAGATGAAAAACGATACGATTGTTGAAAATGCTGAAAAACAATAGCACCAGATCGATTACCAATCCCACTAATTAAACCAAAGCGTCCTTTTTCAAGATCAACTATGGTATCAAAATAGCCACTTGAATCTGTTGGAGCATACGCAACATGCGTTTGTGTTTGTAACGATAAATTTTGAAATAAGCCAACAGCCGACTTTTCACCAACCAATCCAACCAAACCTTCAAGATCGGCTGAAACCTGCTCCAAGTTATCAATCATAGATAATACTTTATCAATTGTTTCAGGATTTGCTAACGCTGAACTAAGCGCCTGCATCTGCTTTAATGACTTGGATGTTTCATGAAAATTATGAACTGTATCTTGAACTAAATCCAACATATCAGCCTGCTCTAATGTTTGAATCATCATTTGAATAGATCGAGCAGATTCATTAGCAGAATCAAGAAGATTCTTAAGATCAACTTGTGATAATGATGATAAATCCCCCGTAATATCATTAATATTACGAATGATACCTCTTACTTGAGTAAGAACAACGGGATCGGCTAAAAATGACTTTAATTGATTTAAAATAGCCTCAGACTGAATTAAATTTTGAGATCCTAAATCAATAAAGTTTGCTAAATCAGAACCCGATTTACCATCAATAATTTCTCCATCCTTAAAAAAAACATTTTTATTCAGACCTGGTTCAATTTGAATATAATTTTCACCAACCAAACCATCAAACATAATCTTAACCTTTGAATCATTTGGTATTGAAATGGATCCATCTAAAAAAAAATGAACATCAATATGAGTTGGTAACGGTATAATTTTTACAGCATGACCAATAGTGTATCCTCGATAACGAACAGCTGAACCATCAATTAGACCACCAATATTATCAAAACGACCAATAAGTTCATATCCGGTAACTTTTTGAAAAATACTACTTTGCCAAATAATTAAACTTGCCGAAACAACTAACATTAAAAATGTTATAACACCAACAATTAAGGACTTACTTGATTCTTTATCCATCTTATTTTCCTAGTTTTCCATTAATGAAATTAGCAATAATGGGATTCGCTGATTTAATAATTGTTTTTGGAGTCTCTGGATCACATAAACACCCATCATGTAAATAATAAATATCATCTGAGGTACGCATAATTGTAGAAATTTGATGCGTTACAACAATAGCCGTTGTTTTAAGTTCATCTGAAATCCGAACAATTAAATTTTCAATACTGGTTGATAAAACCGGGTCTAATCCAGTTGTTGGTTCATCAAACAATAAATACTGTGGATTTGTAATAATAGCACGTGCTAGAGCAACTCGTTTTTGCTGCCCTCCAGATAATTCCGCAGGATACATGGTATTAAACCCCGTCATTTCAACTAACTCTAACGCGTCATTAATTTTTTTCTGAATCTGACTTTCGGAATATGAGTGATCGGATTCAAATAAAGAAAACCCCACATTTTCTTCAACTGACATAGAATCAAATAAAGCTGCTGATTGAAACAACAAACCAATTTTTTTTCGAATTTCATATAAATCAGCAATACCAAGCAACGTCATATCAACACCATCAACTAGAACCTTCCCCGAATCAGGCTTTATCAAACACAAAATCAATTTTAAAATAGTACTTTTACCTGAACCTGATGGACCAATAATGGTCACTTTTTTTCCTGTAGGAATCGAAATAGAAATATCATTTAAAATAGCCTTACCATCAAACGATTTAGATAAATGACAAAGTTCAATCATTAAATACTCCTAAAACAAGACATACGATAAAAAGAAATTAACAATAAAAATAGAAATAATAGTACTAACCACAGCCCGAGTCGTTGAAATACCAACTCCCTTAGCACCCGCCTTGGTATTTAAGCCTTCAAAACAGGAAATTATGCCAATTAAAAACCCAAAAACCAAAGCCTTAATTAACCCACCAATAATATCAAATGAATCCAACATCGTTAGCGCTGAATTAAAATAAGCATTTGGATTAATATTAGCCATAGGAACACCAACAACAAAACCGCTCATAAAGCCAACAGCATCAGCAACACCAACCAGCAGTGGCATCATAATCATAACCGCAATAATTCTTGGAGCTACTAAATATTTTACCGGGTCTTGTGATAATGCTTTTAATGCATCCACTTGCTCAGTAACACGCATGGTTCCCAATTCAGACGCAATCGCAGCACCAATACGAGCACTTACAGCAACACCTGTTAACAACGGTGCTAACTCCCGCCAAATCGCAAGCCCTACAATACCTCCTAACATAAAGTTAGCCCCAAATTTCTCAAACTCTCTAACAATTTGTAAAGTAAATGCCATTCCAATAAAAATAGATGTAATAATCGTAATAGGTAATGACTTAACTCCCAACATATAAACTTGATGAATAACCTTTTGAGTTAACTTGTAAGATGAGAAAATAGACTGAACAAACCGCAAGGATAAATGCGTTAACTTTCCTAAATTCTCAAAATATAAAATGATAAAATTGCCTAAACGTTTAAACATTAATTATATTTAATTTGATAATCCATTACCTTTAAACTGCCTTTTTTAGGAAGTTTTAAAACATAATTTTCACTCACAAGTTGATTATTCATTTTTGTTAGACTCATATTAAGAGGATCTAAATATAAAACAATCTTCTTTGTGTCATAATTAACAGACTCTACTGAAACAAACTCACTATTAAGCGCATTTTTAAGTTTGTACTCACACGCTTTACAGGTCATTCCTTCAACAAAATATTCTTTTTTTACATAATCCTTATTTGTACCAATATTATTTTGATTTGCAATTAATACAAAACTCAAGTAAATGGCAGGAATAAAAATACCAAGCGTAATTAAAATTTTTTTAAACATTACTTAATCCTTTTTTGAAGAGTACCTAATTTTACCGATTTTTAGCTCTAAGAGCAAACTATATTTACGTAATATTATAATTTATATACTATTATATAACGCAATGATCACAAAAAACATCTTCCCTATCTACCTATTTTTACTACTCATCAGCTGCTATAACACAATCCTATCTATCGTTATAATTATGAGCCTTATTCTAGTATCAAAATTAATAAAAGAACCTCGTTTAACGTATGTAAGCATCATAACAACCCTATTAATTATGATGATTAATAGTTATTTAAGCATTGAAACAAAACAAAGACTCTCAACAATAACAGCCTATTCAAACGCTAAAAAACCTCAGTTTACAGGAAAATTAATTTACACCTATCACAATAAAATCATAATAAAAACACAAAAAGGCTATACTCTAACAGGGTATCTTCCAAAAAATCATTCATTTAAACTAAATTTAGATGACACCGTTAGACTAACAGGCACCTATAATCCGCCTTCAACACCAACCAATCCTGGCCAGTACAATAACCTCAAGCATGCTATCCACCACAAAAAATTAGGTAGTATCTATATTAAGTCTCTTAAAGTACTCAAAAAAAACACCTCCGTTAGCTTAAACAAAGCCAGTTATCATGTTAAAAAGAAAATTACCAAACACCATCAAAAAAGCCTACCGATGCCACATTCAAGCATTTATTCTGCACTGATTTTTGGAGAAAACTATGCAGAACTTAATCATGATCTAAAACAATTATTTAAAAAAGCTGGCTTAATTCATGCGATTGTAGTTTCTGGATCACAAGTATCGCTGGTTTTAGGCATGTGCCATATTGTAATTAACTGGCTTGGTATCTATCGCTATTATCAATTAATTTTTTTAGTTCCAATTAGTATATTTTTTTTTATCTTAACAGGTGGAGGTGAATCTGTTTTAAGAGCAATTATCATGGCTCACACACTATTTATTATTAAATTTGGACTAGGATATCGCTCATCACCCCTCCATGTAATTAGTTTTACAGCCTTTTTAATGATTATTATGGATCCTTTTGTTATTTATAAGATAGGCGCTATCTTATCCTTTTTAGCAACATTTTCATTGGTTTTCGGCACTGATTTAGTAAAACAACAACTTCCAAAACGATTTTCTCATAAACTAAATGAGTTTATATCGATTGGAATAGCCCCCTGGATGTTTACCACTCCAGTCCTCATCATTAAGTTTCAATCACTCCCTATAGGATCATTAGTTTCAAATATTATCTTAGTACAATTAATTGAATATACCGTTATTATCGGATTTACTGGAACGTTATTAGGAATCGTACTCCCTCCTATTGCACATGTCTTACATCAACTTGCATGGGTTTATATTGACCTAATCATTCATGTAAGTACGTGGGTAACACATCTTCCATTTTCTGATATACCGATTAACCAACATAACTTAACAACAGGTCTATTTTTACTCGCTTGTTTTATTTGTTTTAAAACAAGCTTACCTCTAAAAACCAAACTAACAAGTTGCCTTTGTCTAATCTTAATTGGAATCAATAGCTATTTTATTCGATATAATAACAGCGTTATAATTACACAACTTGATATCGGCCAAGGTGATGCAACCTTAATTAAAACAAATCAGTTTACGTGTTTAATAGACACGGGGCCTCCTTATGATAAGCGCTTGGGTTCTATTACATATTCCGTGTTGTTACCGGCATTACGATATTACGGAATTCAAACCCTAGATGCACTCATTCTAACTCATTTTGATCAGGATCATGTGGGCAATTTAAAACCGTTACTAGCAACCATTCCAATAAAAAAAATTATTCATAATGGAAATTTACACTCATATTTAAAAAAGCATAATATCTCGTTACCAAATAATACTCTCGAACAATCCGTATGTTATGGTGATAGAATTCGTTCTAAATTAATAACGATTTCTTTTTTAAATCCATGTAACAACACACCTCAATTAAGTAAAAATAATCAATCACTAGTCTTTAAACTAAGCAAACCGCCCTATTCAATGCTATTTACGGGTGATATTGAAAAAGAAATGGAATATAGGCTGTTACAGCATCATTCAAATAGCTTACCAAGCACGCTACTTAAAGTAGCTCATCATGGTAGCAAAACATCAACAACCCACAAATTTTTAAGTACCGTAAAACCAATCCATTCTATTATTTCAGCAGGAAAAAATAATAGCTATAACCATCCACATCTTGCTGTGTTAGCAACACTCAATGATTATGGAAAAATTTGGAGAACAGATCAAACAGGTGCAATCATCATTCATATGACTAAAACATTAACTATTAAATCATTTATAAAAAAATAAATTACACCTCATGCTATGGGCTAAAAAATGTGTTTCATAAACGATCGTTTATGAGACAGCGCTTCTTAAAACCCAACTAACTGAAATTTTTTGTCTCTAAAACACGATAACTCTATAAAGCCTTTACATAAAAAGGTATGATTAAGACGCAATAAATATGCTAACAAAACAAGAATTTAATGACGCTGAACTATTACGAAATACACCCTTTACTAAAGGATCTATTCGTTATCCTTGGACACCTCCCCATTATTTCACAATGTTAATTTCCCTAATCTAGGGGAAATTAGTATCACCATTTAGTAAGTATTGTATGACTAAATTCTAAATTTTAATTTCCTCTAGCTAATTTGATAAGAACACCGTTAGTCGGTGTTTTTTTATATGTCACATCAAAAAAATAATAAAAATAAATTAAAAAAATTAAGGAAATAATAAAATGACAATATTTAGAACAGAATTAATATTAAGAACACTATTCCTACGATCACGAACAAGACCAACAGAAAACCAAGGTGGTAATACAACAACTAACTTAAATAATTTGGCTCCTACGGAAAATACATCAGCTGTACAAGATAGTACGGAAAATACATCAGCTGTACAAGATAGTACGGAAAATACATCAGCTGT
>MDSY01034351.1_pt1 | contig 15056 bp, 4 predicted proteins | sample 811131 | NCBI WGS metagenome assembly MDSY01 (sample SAMN05326643, study PRJNA326480) | marine metagenome | isolation source: seawater | place: Atlantic Ocean: South West | collected 2010 | reverse complement strand
CAAGTCGAGTTGGCCTTTCGCTTGCGTTGCAGGGGTGGCTGAGGTGGTCAAAGGCGCCGGGCTTAAGATCCGGTCCCGTACGGGTTCGTGGGTTCGTATCCCACCCCCTGCACTTCCTTCACGACAGCAGTTCTAAGCCCCCTCGTAGAGGGGGGTTTTGCTAAACAAACAATGCAAAACCGTTTAACCGTCGGGTGAGCAGGGCGGTACGGTGAACATCTTCATGACTACGCAATCATTCCTCAGCGGTCGATTCTTGGCGGTCTTGCTCGCAACACTGATGCTCGGAGGATTGGTACCTTTGACTTCAGCCCCTGCAGGCGTTCACGACTCGGATTTGGTCCTCGAAGAAACAAATGAACCGATGAATTCTGGTTCTTCGTGTTCATCTTGCCAATCTTACGATCTCTACCTTGACGAAATGAACAGTGAAAATGGAGGTGAAGGCTCAATTACGACCCTCGAACCATCAGGCGCTCATCAAGAAGAAAGCGCCTTTGGAGGTGTCGAATTCCGCAGTGCAGAGATGATTTCAGATCTCCTTATCTACGGGCGTGACAACACAGACAAAGTGACCCTCACCCTCTTTTTGCAGTTCAAAGGCACACAAGGCTCGACAGCTGATATCACCTACTCGCTCAAATCAGGCGACTCTGAAATTGATTCGGTTTCCGAAACACTTGATGATCCATGCACGGGTGGGACCCTCGGTACGGGTTCGTGCTCTTGGACTTCAAGCATCGTCGATTTTGAAGTGCCAACCGACGGCTTCACCGTTGCAAACGGTAAGCAACTCCGAATGAGCGTTGACGCTCAGGCCACTTGCGAAGGCGGTGGCGGCGGTGGCTTTGGCGGGGACAATTGCGAAGTGAACGTGGCCTTTGGCGATGTCGAACAAACCAATGGTTATTCGAAACTCGAGATGAAGGCTAACGCTCTTGCAGACTCAGTGGTGAAGGTTCACCGTCCTGGTGGCGGATTCCTTGATCCTGAAGTGACAGAATGGTCACCAAACCACCGGCCAGACTTCCGTGCAATGCAGTTCTCCGTTGATGTTCGAGATGCTTTTGGGCGAGATGACATTCAAGCCGTCGACCTCGTGATGGCAACGCCGAACGGCGCCAGTACCGTATTTTCAAAAGCCTTCGATGATGATGACCTGAAACTTGACAACAACGGATTGGTTGGCAACTACACCTTCACCTACGATGTGGGTATCGCTGCTGGCGAATACCCTGTCCAACTCGAAATCAGTGACGTTCAGGGCCACACCCTTGTGTTTGAACACAGTGGCATTGAATTCATTGAACATGACGTGTACCTCACCCTTCCTCAAAACCAACCCGATATCGTATTGATTGCTCCGGGTCAAACTTCGAGCATCGAATTCCTCATTGAGCATACTGGTGCCAGCTCCTCTCAACTTGAGGTGGTGTTTGAACTCGCTCGCTCCTTGCCCTCCTCTTGGTCCGACCCTGTTTGGGATCAGCCCGGTGGCTACACGCTCTCGGGAGGCGGCAGCTTCGCTCGCCCAATCCTCAGTATCGATGTTCCAGATGATGACTTGACTGGTGCACCAAATTCCCTTGAAATCGAGGCGCGTGCATACGCTGAAAACACCGAAGGGCAGACCGTCGAAGTGGCGGTCGAAACCATCATTCTCGATATCGAAGAATCAGATGTGCTTTCGCCTCCGAGAATTTCAGTCTTTGAAGATGACGAACATCAAAAGCAAATCGCCGATTCAACACGACCAGAAGCCTATGACGAGGCACTGTCGCATTACGTTGATTCCGGCGATATCAGTGGTGACTTTTTCATCGATGTGTTCAATTCCGGCTTCGTCACGGATGCTTTCCGTATGCGAGTGACTGAACTTCCAGATGCGTGGCAATACAAATTCTACGACAATGAGACAGGAATGGAACTCGAAGAAGAAGGCATTCACTCGCTGACTCCCGATATTGGATCACATCAAATTCTCACTGTGCGAATGGAGGTCTTCCCACCTTCCGAGCGTGATGCACAAGACATTGGGCTCGTTGGCCTGACCATCTCAAGTCAAGGTGATTCAGACTTGCTCACGGAAGTAGCGTTCACTGTCCATCGAACCTTTGGCGTCCTTGTTGAAGTGATTGCAGATTCAGACAGCGGGACCCTCGGCACCGTCGGACCTTTGAGCCCCGGATCTCCTGCGTGGTACAACCTCCGCATCACTGACTCCAGTGATACACTCGGTCAAACCACATGGCGCATCATCAATCCTGCTGACCTTGATCGGAACAAGGAATCGGACACTGACTATTCTTCCTGGGATTACACCCTCTCCAACGGTTCGGAATCGGATATTGTAGTGGTGTATTTGGAATCCGATCAATACGCTGATTTGAAACTGGATATTGCTTTGGGTGGCAATGTTGAAGCCGGCAACCATACCGTGTACGTGCGTGTTGTCGAAGAAGGAGTCGACGCCCAAGATGCGAGGTATTTCGATCTTCCAGTCACTGTTGAAGTCCGCAAAGAAGTCCAAGCAGGCCGACTTGTCATCACCGATGCAAGCAGCTCCCTTGTGAGGTTCACATCAGGTGAATTCCAAACCGTGGAATTCATTATTGATAATCAAAACAACGTACCTCTTGATGTTGTCATCACGCTTGAAGAACCACAGGGCTGGGAATCACTGATTCGAGCTTCATCGAACCAAGCGGGTGGGAACTTCCTCTTGCTGACGCTCCCTGCATATTCCAGCAAGGACTTCTCGCTTGCGATTACACCTCCTGATAACCTCAAGAACGGTGAAACTGTGGAGTTTAACCTCATTGTTACGCCGATGAACGAAGAAGTACCCTATGATAGCGACTACACTCAACGCAGTAAGCACGTGTTCAGCACTGCTTGCGAGGGCGGGGCTTGCTTTGTGAACGAAATCGTCAACCCAGAACCTCAGACGATGGTGTTGGGTGTTGGCCTTGCTGCGGTCTTTGTTTTCGCTGTTTACCGACGTGGACAGCGTTCTGCTGGACCCTTTGATGACGAGTTCTTGTACGAAGAAAAAGTGGTCGATGTGGAAGCGCTCATGAGCGAACTTCCCGAGCCGGTTGTCGAAGAAGATGAGGACGACGATCTCGAACTTTTGGATGAACTTGAAGACCTTTGAGGAAGGGTGAACTTTACCGTTCTCCTTAACGGGGTGCTGCGTAGTATTTACCAAGCGTTTCGGGTGCATTTCAATGCTTCAACAATGGAGCATTGTATGAACATCGCACCATTTGACTTATGAGGCATCAAAACAGCCCAACCCTTGTGACAACCATGCGTACGCCTTCATCCCCCTCGAAGCCGCGCTCCCAATGGCAGATTTTGGAGCATCGCGACAGCGTCAAATCTGTTGCTTTGGTTGCACTGATGGTGCTCTCCACCTTTGCTTCAATTCAGTACGGTACCTTCGAGGCTCTTGCAGCCACAGATCAGGACGGGGATGGACTGACTTACGGGCTTGAATACTTGATGAACACCCAACCAAACGATCCAGATTCAGACAACGACGGACTCCCAGATGGCTGGGAATGGCGCTACGGTCTCGATCCTCTCTCGAGCACTGGTGGCGACGGCGCTGTCGGGGATCCCGATGGCGATGGAATGTCAAATTTACAGGAATATTCCTACCTTCAGCCAACGAGCTGGGATGTCGCAAGCACCAGCGGTGTGCTTGACAACGGTGTCTGGTGGAACGGGACGGTCCCAGTGAACAACTGGGATGAAGAAAACGCAATGCAATACAATCGTCCAGGATGCGGCGACAGTGGGAACGACGGAACAGGTTCAGTGATCCTGTGCGACGAAGACCCTGTAGGAAACATCTGTACCAACGGGTTCGATGATGATAAGGACGGATTTGTCGATTCTGCAGATCCAGACAATGACGGCGACGCCGACTGTTCCTCCAATGACGATGACGGCGATGGCATCGAAGACGAAGATGTAGCCGGATGGGACACAGACGGTGACGGCATGGACGATGGCTGGGAAGCAGCCAACGGCCTCAACGCTACGAACCCAAACAATGCAGACGGTCCAAACGGGGACCCTGATGGTGACGGTTTGAACAACCTGCTCGAATACATCAATCCAACATGGACCACAATGTGTGGCTCTTCACCGTGCTTCAGAAACGGCCCAGACGGTCTTGTGACAGAGACCACCTCGCCTTGTGATCCCGTTTCAGGCGTCGGCCCGGGTGGCTGTGCGACATTTACTGCAGAAGTTGATGGCATTACTTCCACCAATCCACAGCGTGCTGATACTGACGGTGATGGACTCAATGATTCTCGAGAAGCACTCACGTTGCTCACAGATCCTACTTCATCCGATACGGATGGCGATGGCATCGATGACGGCGTGGAAGTTGGCGGTCAATACGGCAACCCAGCACAAGCCAGTGACCCAAGAAATAACAACACGGATGGAGATGCGTTTGATGATGGCGAAGAAGACATCAATGGCAATGGCCTTGTCGACGCAGGAGAAACCGATCCTACGCGAAGAGAAGATTCAGGCGATGAAGACAACGACGGCATTCAAAATTGGGAAGAAAACCTTTCATGCACCCTATGGGATGTTGCAGACACTGATTTTGGTGGTATAGGTGACGGTGATGAACGAAACGTGTCGCACGGAACAGACCCTTGTGATTCCCTCATCAACTTTGAAACTACAGTCGTGACATGGAACAACGGCAACGGTCAACTTGAAGTTGCCAATGGCAGCGGATTCAATCCCGCAGGTGGTGTTGGTTGGTTCAACATATCAGGCACATGGACGCCATTTGCCTATTCAACGGTCATCAACGATGTCATTCAGGGCGTTTCATCGCCTCCAGGGACAGCAACTCAAGTCTCCAACCGCAACGGTTCTTTCTGCCACACCTCTGCTACTGCAGCTGGGACCATCGGATCGACTCAAAACTACTGTGATGACGATTATGCGGACAGCGATGGCGATGGCCTTGCCGATTGGCAAGAACTGCTGGGTACCTTTGGATGGTTTTCCAATCCGACCCTCGTTGACAGCGATGGCGATGGTGCAAGTGATTTCGATGAAGTGTTTGGAAACACCGACCCCAACGAACCGTGCACAAACCTGCTCGATGACGATCTCGATGGGTTGAACAATTATTTCGAAACAAGCACCGGTTGCGACCTCATTTACATCGGTATCACCAACGGCTCAACTGATGTTTGGGTGACCGATGACACACAGGTCGATACAGATTCTGGTGGCGTCAATGACCGAACTGAATACTTCGATGGCACGAACCCTGAAAACGATCCGTCAGACGATGTGCTTCCGTCAGATTTCGATGGTGACTTGATTCCTGATGCCATTGAAAACATGACAGGTACAGATTGGACCAATCCTGACACCGATGGCGGTGGGATGATTGATGGGCTGGAATGCACCGAAGAATTCTGGGTCATCAACTGCTTAGGTTCACCCTTCAACCCCTTCGATCCAACTGACGATCTGATCGCTTCCGAGGTTGTGTTCTGGGTCAACAACTCAACTGGCGTGGTCGATATCGATGCTACACAACGATGGCGACAATACACGAACGACTTCTACACTGGTACAGCTTACGCACACATCGCTGAAGTACATCCAAGTGAGACCGTCGTTTTACCTTCCTCCAACTTCACTCATCTTGCAGATATGGCGTTTGCCAACGATACGGTTGAGTGGGAAATCACATACAACAATCCTCCAGTTTCCGGAGGGCTGATTCTGCCTGCTTCTTGGTCCAATATGTCGTTCTTCGTTGATCCTGCTGGGGAACTGGAACGTTCAAACGATACGCACAACGTCAACATCGTTGCTGGCCCCATTCAAGAAGTGTTCATCCAGCAACCTGAATTCTACTTCGACTGGGCCACGCTTGCCTCGACCACAGTACCCGGCCAAGGGTTTGCTTACGAGACGGCCACACCCGCCGCTCTGAGTAACCTAAGCAATCCGTTGTCTTCGTTGTTTAACATCACCAACGGCGTCATCACTGATTCAGGCGCAACCAACGCATACGACACAGCATCTGCGATTCAAACATTCCTTTCAGAAGGCAATTCAAGCACCGAATTTAAGCGAAATTACAACGGCTCTGGCATACCCTCATCCGAGGACTTGAGCGTTGTCTTGATTGAAGCTACCAAGGAAGGTACATGCAATGAATTCAATACTGCCTTTGTCACAATGGCGCGACTTGCTGGGTTGCCTGCTCGGTATGTCAGCGGTTTTGCCGGTGGAACATGGAACGGGGATGGATACGCCGTCTTCCCAGAAGATCGAACCACATGGGGCGAAGTTCGTTTGCAACAAAACAGCGCTAACGGTAACACCGAGCTCGGATGGATCGCTTTCGATGCGTGCCCACCTGCTGAAGAAATTGAAATTGTCAATCAAACAATCTCTTCGCTCGTTTGGGACCGTGACACTTCTTCGTCGCTCAATGTCTCTGGTCAATTGCGATTCGTAGAAAACGGCACTCCAATCCCTGACATTCCAATGGTTGGCTACATGGTTCCTCTTGCAGAAGCAGCAGGCGTGCCTGGGCCAGCAGCGATTCCAAACTACGAAATGGGTACAGTTGTAACCGACGCAAACGGGAGTTTCCAATTCAATGGAAGTCCGTTTGAATCCGGTGCACCAGGGATTCATAGGATTGTCGTCAAGCATTCACAATCCGGCTATGTTTCAGAAGATGGCGTTATTTTTGATGGATTCATCAATGTCACTGATGACTCAGTCATCAATCACACCGGTCCAAACGCAATCGATGCACCCATTGTTGGCGCCGGTGCAACCACAATCATTACCGGTGCACTTTCCCTTGAAAACGCACCATCAAACGTGATCTCAAGCATTGCAGGTCAGGACACTGTTCCAGAAGTCTGGTTGAGTTTTACTTCTTCAGTTACTGGAGCCGTGAACCTTTCATCAGCCATTGGCTTCGATGGAACATGGAGCATTGAAGTTGAATTGGACCCGTTGGAAGTAAAGACTAACCTTTCTGCAACCCTTGGTTTCTCCGGTTGGCAAGACACATCTGAGCCTTCCATTACGCCGGTTCAATTCCACTTGTTACCCTCGAGCAAATCCATCGTTCTCGACATACGGGATGCACCAACCCTCACCGCTGGGCTCGAAGGACCCTTGGCCAACGGAAGCATCCTTATTCTCGATGACAACATCTGGCTCAACGGTTCTGCGCTTACCTCTGGAGCTAATCCTGTAGCTATGCTCGGAAACGTCTCGTTTTCAATGCGGGCGAACGGTACCGGTGAAGACTGGGTTCAAATCTTTAACCAGTCGGTCAATGGTACATTCTCGATTCAGCACCTTCTCACGACAGCAGACGCTCAAATTGCATCAGGAGAACTTGAGCTTCAAGTGCGTTTCTTCCCGGACTCAATCGAAGCAACCGATGACGCCAACATGTCTGCAGGCGCTCCCTACTTCCTCCGTGGTTGGCTACAATTCTCTTCGCAATCGGTCTCTCAATTGCGTGGGACAGAATCAGTTGTCTTGGTCTCCATGACCGATCACCGTGGCGTCGTTCCTGCCCCACTTGCCTTAGGAAACTTCGATTTTACATTCAATGGGACTTGGGTGAACACAACTGTTGACCCAGAAAGCGAAACAATCACGCTCAACTGGCTGCTTGATGCAGACATGTATGCTGGGGATTACCTCCTTGATATTTCGTTCAATGGCTCTGATTTCTACAAACCATCCACCGGACAGACATCAGTGCGGGTCGCTGCTGAAGTTGGATGGAACATCACGCTTGCACAAGATTGGACCCACATCGGAAATTCCACCTACATCTTTGGTGATATCTTTGACGCAGTTCACACCAACCGTAAGGTCCTCGGGGACAACATCACCATGCTGTCTCTGATCATGACCACCATCGAAGGCCAACCCATCGATTTGGCACAAGGCTTGTTGAACAATACTACCAGTGAATACAACCTCTCCTTCACTGTTCCAATCACCAGCCCCTCCAACGCCTATGAGTTCATTCTCAACATGGATTTCGATACTCAGGCACCTGTTGGCGGGCCTTACTATCGATTCGTGGACACTACTGTGCCGCCTGCGACACCCGTTCTGCCTTCCACGTTGGTTGGATTTGAGTCAGAGTTTGTGGTCACAACAGAACTCAGAGAATTACTTGTTGAGGTCAATGGGACCATCGATTTCAACGCCACCGTCACTGATGTGGCAGACGGGTCCAACATCACGGATGCTTCGGTCGAGTTCATCTTTGACTACGGAAACACCAACGTTTCCATGGGCACCGGAATTACAGACGCCGCAGGCTTCGCTGGCGTTGGTTGGACTGCAAATGGAATCGCACCAGGCTTCTATGATGTTCTCATGGTGGTCTACGATGACTTGAGTGATCCTTTGGCAACAAATAACGCTCGACGAACAGGCAATTCTACGCTGGTTAACCTTACAGTTCAGGTTGCAAGCACATTCAGAATCGACAGCGTTCCAAGCACTGTAACCGCTGGCCTGAACTTCAATGTTCTCGGGCAGGTGCTCGATGCAGACGACGTCAATCGTCCGTTAATCGCTCCTGTCGAACTCAGTGCGTTTTGGCTGAGCAATCCTGAAGAACTCCTGGTAGCTAAGTACCAGACCTCAACAAATGGTACATTCAACATGAGCATTCCAACGGATACATCAGGCAACGGTACCGAACGTGGAAACAAAGTTTTGGTGATTTCAGTTGTTGAAGGTTCCTCCCCGTTCTACCTGACTTCAAGCACGCAAAACGGCATCTTGGTCATGGGTGTGTCACGCTTGGACAATCCAAGGCCGCTGAATCCAATTATTGTCAACCGGGGCGACGAAGTGAACATCACCGCTCGGCTTGTTGAGTCTTCGAACATGTTCCTTCCGCTTGCGGCCTTTGATGTGGACATTGAATTCCATGAAACATGGCTTCCAGGCACGCAGACCAACGGCGAAGGGTTTGCCAACTTCAGTTACCTCATTCCCACCTCTCACCCACTCGGTTTGATCACGGTGAACATGGTGTTCAACGGGTCTTCTGACCTGCTTGCCACAAACGTGAACCTCTCCTCAATCACCGTTCGTTCGACCACCTTCTTGGTGGTGGATGCGATTGCTGCAAATCCGGTCGCAGGAACATCCTTCGATGTCTCAGGAACCATTGTCAGTGACAATGGATCTGGATTGGAACAACGTGATGGGACTGTCCTGCTTGCAAACATCCTGTTTGCTGTCAACGACCAACCCGTCGGCTTCACGGTCAATGGCGGTAGTGTCGCTGCGGGTGGCATTTGGAACGCCACGATCACACTTGGATCGAGCTTCCCTGCCGGAAACAACACCATTGAAGCAACATACATTCCGAGCATCAACTACTACGTTGGTTCCTCTAACAATGCAACCTTTGACAGCCGAGGATTCACCACGCTCGTTTTCGTCAAGCCTGCGCTTGATGGCCTTGGTGCTCCTTCGCTCAACGATAGGACTGAACGGGGTACAAATGTCTCATTCCAGATCCTCTTACGAGACAACACCGAGGCCGCACTTGGCAGTCAAGAAGTGTTGGTCGGTTTACCTGGATTTGCTTTGTCGACCTTTACGACCTTCGCAAATGGAACGGCCTTTGGCACAATATCAGTGCCATCCGACTCAACAGTCGGTCCAAGTGATCTTTACGTCGAGTTTGCAGGAACAGCAGGAACTACGGGATTGCTCGGTTCCAACGCTACCACGCAATTTGTGGTGCTTGGTCAAACCAACATCTCCATCTTAGAAGCGCCGTCAACACTTACAGCTGGTGATGCCTTTGTCGTCAATGGCACCCTTTTGGACGACCTTGGGCTCCCTCTCATGGTCAACGGTGTGCCATCGCTGGCTGTCGTCCATTTGCTTGTTGATGGCGTGCCCGTTTCAAGCATTGAAACAGACGCTCAAACTGGAGCATTCACAATTGGATGGACCCTGCCTGAAGAGACCGCTGCCGGTGCACATATGATCGAAGTTCGGTTCCTTGGTGGACGCGATTGGGTCGACCCAATCGGCGTTGGCGACCTCATCAACCCGGAGTATTACCTGCCAAGTATGGATCAAGTTGACTTCAATGTCAGTGTCCCAACAAAGATCCTCTTGCTCACCCCAGGTGGCGAGGTCAATCGCGAAGAAACAATGACCATCCAAGGTCGTTTGTTGGATTTGGTGGATGCACCGCTGCCAGACTTGACCATCGAAGTATGGTTGGGTGGCGAATGGATGACCAACGTAACCACAGATGCTAACGGCACATTCACGGCCATTTACCCAGTTCCAGCAGATGCAGAACTCGGGCCAATCGCTTTGGAAACAAGGTTCACAGGTACGACCTTCTACCTGCCAAGCGATGCCATTGGAACGTGGACAGTCTACAGTCCGGTTCAAGTCACTGTAAGCATGGAAAGCCCTGTTGCCGTTGCAGAAAACATCACCATTACCGGCACCGTTGTCGATAATCAACTGATCGGCATTGCAAACCACACCGTCGACCTCACCGTCGAGGGGATTTTGCTGGCTACGGTTCAGACCGATGCAAACGGTAACTTCCTCTTTGATTGGAACGTTCCGGACATCTTCTCGTTTGGAAATCACACCCTCGAGGCAAGAGCAGAAGCACAAGGCTACTACCGCTCCAATGCGGGAGAAACGACCTTCTTCTTGGCACACCGCTCTGATGTCACCCTCATCTTCGAGGACGGTCGTGATGCGACTCGTGGAGACACTTGGACGCTATCGGGTCGCCTGTTCGATATTGATACGGTCAACAACGATGGTTTGGCCTCGATGATGGTCAGCGTTCGTTTGGATGATGTGGAAGTGGCTTCTGTCACCACACTCTCTGACGGTTCGTGGTCTGCTGTGGTTCCAGCAACGATGGAACTTACTCGCGGTGAACACGTGTTTACCGTCGCCTTTGCGGGAACAAGTGCACATCTGGAAGCATCCACAAGTGCTACTGCACTCGTCTGGTCCAACACCATCATCACCATCGATGGGACCTCTTCAAACATCGTTGTTCGAAGTGACGAGGTTTTCGCACCAATTATCCTTACAGGATCCATCGCAGAAGTGGGTGGACAAGGTGAAGTGTTCAACAACATCACGCTCTTCCTCGGTAACGGATCAGATTGTATCTCAAAGCGAGAAGGCGCACGATGTTTGGACGACATCCAAATCGCATGGAACAATGGAAACTTCTCAATCAATGGCAAAGCGCCTGCATGGTTGCAATCCGGTGGTCAGTACCTGCACATCGATGCACCTCGAAATGATGTTCTTTACCTCAATGGAGGCACGCAGAGCCACCTTGTCTACGTCAAAGTGAACGCCGACATCGACGTTTCCATTGACGATGTGATTGAGGACGAGCAAGAAGACATTGGCGGCAATGTCCTCATCACTGCACAAGACACAACATTGGGAATTTCTGGCATCAAGGTCACGGTGTACCTTTACGACGCAAACGGGTCGCAACTGTCCAACCCGATACAGCCTTTGACCGATGAAAATGGTGTTGCCTCTTTCGATTTCAACTCTGACCCACCATATGGCGATGCAACAGTATGGGGCGAGGTCACTCTGGAAATCATCATCGACGATCCTCGTCTTTCCGACCAAAGTCGTGCTGCGTTTGATGCACAAGGTGTAGATGCTCCATGGTCTCCAAACTATCAGTACACCGAAATCTCAGAACCTGTACCCACTTGGGTGTACATTATGGCGTTGCTCATCGCTGCTGGAGCAGCTGCAGGCACCGTGTTGTACCGTCGACGCAAAACCCAAGAATTGCTCGAGGAAGCAGCAGAGATTTTCGCCTACACCGCAGAGCTTCTTGCAGCAGGCGATTCCATCCGTGAAGCAATTTTCACTTGCTATCAGAACCTATGTGCTGCCTTCCAGCAACACGGTTTCCTCCGCAGGGACTTCGAAACGGTTCGAGAGTTTGAAATGGCGATTCGTCAAGCCATGCCTCAGATTTCAGAAGATGCGTTGACTGCTTTGGACAACATGTTCGAACAAGCAAGGTACAGCCGTGAAGAACTTGGAACCCAACACCAAGCTGCCGCTCAACAGGCGCTTGAACGAATGGGTCAGGAAATCTCAGGTCTGACAAAGGTACCCGCTCGCTGATATCGCCATACGGTGATTGTTGAACTTGAGCGTTACCTTCGGGTGAGGTAAGATCTGCAAAGAATTGCTACCGTTTGCATCACCAGCGGAGGTGAAGCCTTCCATTGATGTAGTGGGCAGAGATTTCTCGATTTAGGTTGCTCAGTGGCATCTCACGTTCAAGGGGTTCGTTGTCGCCATCACGGACGACCAGCTTGATCACGGTCACCTCACCTTGTTGCCTTGTGTAGATCTGAACATCTTCGGCAGTCACACCGAGCAGTGGAATGGTGAGACCATCAGGGTTCACCTTGCCGTGAAGCGCTTCAACCATCCACTTTAGTTGTCGATCTGGCTCTGTGTCGGCAAGATGGGTTTCGGGGAGCATGCCTGCAGACACCAACACGTGTTCGTGCATTGATTGCACTTCGCTGAGATGGTTTGCTTGTGCATGAAATTCGGCATGAAGGTCTTCCACTGCTGCATTCAATCCGTGGGTACCGACTTCCAGATTTTCTTCTGGTCGGGACTGAAGGATATCAGTGCCAACTGTAAGGGGTTCCCATGACGCCATGAGGTGTGGGTTGTGTGCGGCCTCCATGAACCTTCGTCCTCCAATCTATGAGCATCGCTCACACTTCATCAAGGGTGTGGACCCGTGAAAAGAAGCGTCGAGCAAAGGAGGCGGTTGTCATTGGCGTGTTGGTTGCGTTCATTCTGAGGTCTTTTGGATAGCACGTAGCGTAGGTACGATCGGTGTGCCGCTGGTCGAGCAGGACGATCAACGCTCGATCACCAATAGAGCGAATTGGCCGTCCCATTGCTTGTAGAATGGCGTTAATGGCTGGCTGAGTGACGGTGTATCGCCAAGCATTGTTGGCACCAAACCTCTCTCCTGCGTAATCCTTGAGTGCGCTGGAAAGAACGGACGGCGGGGCGTTTGGGATGCCAATGCACGCAACAGCATCAAGAATGCCTCCATTATAATCGATACCTTCAGACAGCCGTGCCCCGTAGACGCCGCATAACATGACGCGCTGTTTTTTCTCTTTCTTTTCCTTAAGCGAGGGGACTATTCCGTCAATGTCTTGCTTGCTCCAATCACGACTTTCGACTAACTTCGTTACACCCTTGAATGTCCTTTCGCCGATGATGTCCTCCATTATTTTGTATGAAGGGAAAAACACCGCAAGGTGGCCGGGTGTTTCATCGATCAGTGCTTGCAGGTGCGCACGTATCTTTGCCCACATGTCGAGGGAACGTTGGGTGTACTTCGTGGTGACATCGCCTGCGACCAACACGGGCCTTCGTTCCCCCGCAAACGGAGAGTCGTATGCAGTTTTGGTGGTTTTTTGCTTGGGCAAGTCGAGTATGTCTGCGTACATTTGTGGTGGATACAAGGTTCCAGACATGAGGATTGAGCCCTTTGTCGACGCAAAAAGAGGCCCAGAAACAAGACCTGGGTCAAGCAGATGAGAGGTGATTTTCCCTTCCTTGCCTTTCGTGCTGAACACAAGGCTCAGTGCGGGCGTGTCACCGTAGGTTTCAATGATTTTCAGGATATGTCCAAGACGGTGTGCGTGTATCTCTGTGTCTTCTTCATCATCGCCTGCTTCCTGGTCTATTTGCACCTTGAGCAAAATATCTGCTAACGCGAGCAATCGATATTTCCGTTGCACTTCTGCTTTACCTGCGGCAGGCTGTTCATTGAGGGTTTTCTGTCCAGTGACACCTTCATATTCATCACATGAACGATGAATGACATCGACCAAACGCTGTACCTCGACGTGAGATTCCTCTTTATCTCTTAGAAGGTCTGTGTGCAATTGACGAAACAGGTCAGCCGTTTTTGATCGGGCAATCTTGATGATTTCCCACGCCCATGTCGCCATGTCCAAGTCCCTCATGATCGAATTTGAGGCATTTTTTTGATAGGATTCTGTTAAGGTTTCAACATATTCATTGAGGTCAACTTCAGCACTTCGAACAATGCTTGGTGTGACCACCCGTTCCATGCTCATCCGAATACGATCTGGCAGGTTGTGAGCCTCGTCCACAACAAGAATACATTTTGCCAAGTCAATGCTCATCGCTCCGAGGGACTTTTCACGCACGGCTTCGGCGAAGACGTGATTATAATCACAAACCAGCACATCGGAATCCTTGACGGCAGAACGACAAATTGCCCACGGGCAAACCCCCCAGGCCCTACTTTTGTCAATAATTTCATCGACATGCCGTGGGAATTGAAGGATGAAATTTCGTACTTCTTCTCGACCTGATTGCTTAGAGTCATCAGAGGTTCCATGCTCACAGAAGCATTTCCCCGATAGAATATCTACATCTTTGCACATGTCATTTCGACCAATAATATCTGCAACCCTGACGGGCCGTTCTCCTTCAGGCAGACGTTCATTGATGCTGCGGACGGTGTTGACAACGATGGTGTGTTGTGATTGTCGGCCTGTGAGGAAAAGAATCGGGGCAGGATATTCACTTGTACGGGAGATTTCAATTGCCGCTGCGAGGGCAGCAGCGGTTTTTCCGATACCTGTTGGAGCCGCAGCCAAATGATGGCCGTGGTTTCGGAGTGCTTCTCGCGACTCCTGAATCATTTCAATTTGGCCAGGTCGTGGTTCTTTGTGGGCAAGGAATGGAAATTCCTTAGGGGTCACATGATTCTCATCTGGACCCATAGTTTAGGTTCGCTGCCGACACTTCTAAAGGATTGGGGGCTGGTTGTGATGCAGCGTTTACACTGCAGTGAAGAATTGTGCCCAGGATCGTGGGGGACCTGGGCACGGGGGAACCACGGACTCAGCTAGCTGGTCGTGTGGAAT
>MDSY01056810.1_pt1 | contig 15058 bp, 10 predicted proteins | sample 811131 | NCBI WGS metagenome assembly MDSY01 (sample SAMN05326643, study PRJNA326480) | marine metagenome | isolation source: seawater | place: Atlantic Ocean: South West | collected 2010 | reverse complement strand
TTTATTGATAAGCTCAACGCTTACCTAAGGCCCTCTCTACAAGGGAGCGCCATTATATCCATCGCTCAAAAAAGCACAAGGACTTTGTGGAAATAAAGCTAAATAAGGCTATTACTACGGTTTCTTGGGGTTCTTGGGGTTGAGGAGAGACAGCTAGTATTATTTCAAGCAGAGGATAGACCGGGCAGAGCAATTGACTATACACAAGGTGAATAATACTGAAGGCTATCGCTGTAATAATTCACTAGTGAAGGCCTTCAGAAATAAACGAGCTACATAATTAGGTGGCGAATATCACCTAACAATTTAGCAAGATACTGAGTGAAGCGAGCAGCGTCTGCACCATTGACAGCACGATGGTCATACGACAGTGACAGCGGCATCATTAACTTAGGTTCAAATTCATTACCACTCCAACGCGGCTGAATTTCAGCTTTGGAGACACCCAAAATAGCAACCTCCGGGGTATTTACTATCGGTGTAAATGCCGTACCACCAATACTGCCCAAGCTCGAAATGGTAAAACAACCACCCTGCATGTCTGCCGGCATCAATTTTTTAGATTTTGCTTTCGCACCCATAGCAATGACTTCTTCAGACAACTGCCAGATTGATTTTTTATCCACATCACGAATAACAGGAACCATAAGCCCTGCTGGCGTATCGACAGCAACACCAATATTAATGTAGTTTTTTTGAATAATATGCTCGCCATCATTATCTAATGACACATTGAACTGTGGATACTGCAGCAATGCCATAGCACAGGCTTTTAGTATAAAGGGCAAAGGAGTAACTTTGATGCCTTTTAGCTCTGCCTCTGCCTTTAGCCCCTTACGAAACACCTCTAACTCAGTAATATCAGCATGATCAAACTGGGTAACATGAGGCACATTAAGCCAACTGCGCGTCATATTTTCAGCTGTAATGCGCTTAATTTTACTCATCTTAATTCGATCAACTTCACCAAATTGACTAAAATCGATAGCTGGTGGCTGCTCAATACCATGCCCTTGCATAGCTGACGTAGCAGGTTGATGTAACTTTTGTTTCACAAAAGCTTGTATGTCTTCTTTTAACACACGGCTTCTTGGACCAGTTGGTGCAACTTGTGACAAATCGACACCCACCTCGCGGGCTAACATACGCACAGATGGACCAGCATGGGCTGTGCCACTGGCTATTACACTAGCGACCACAGGTTCCTGAATGACTGGCTCAAGAGCAACACTAGGGGTCATTACTTTTACGACTTGAGCCGCAGGTGCTACTAGCTCTGCTACTTCTGCTACAGGTGCAACAACCTCTGGCTTTTTTACACCGCCGTTGCTCACTAGCACTGCAATGGTATCACCCACGTTAACTTTTGCACCTTCCTCCACACTAATAGATAGCACAGTACCTGCAAAAGTGACAGGAATCTCCATCGAGGCCTTATCTGTTTCAAGCACGATTAAGCTGTCACCTTCTGCCAGCTCATCGCCCACTTTGACAGATATTTCAATCACTTCTACATCAATGGCGCCACCTAAGTCTGGTACCAACGCTAATTGCTCAGACTCTACGACTGATTCAACTATTGGCTCCACTGCAGGTTTCACGGCCGTAGCTACATCTGCAATAACAGCAGCCTCATTTTGAATTGCCAGCTCAGGTTTTTCAGCCACCTTTACTTCGGCTTCAGCTTCGACTTCAGCTTCGATTTCCACCATTAAATCACCAAAATTACAGGTATCTCCCTCTTTCAACACAATAGCTTTAATTACGCCCGCACCAGATGCTGGGATTTCCATTGAAGCTTTGTCAGTTTCAACCACGATGATAGAGTCACCTTCACTTACAGCATCACCAACAGCTACACAAATTTCAATGACCTCTACGTTTTCTGCACCGCCCAAATCTGGGATCATCATATTACTTGTCGCCATGTCTTTGTCCTCCTCTAGTGCGCAGCTTACAGGTGAACCGGGTTAGGCTTATCACTGTTGATATTGAACTTTTTAATGGCACGCGTAACCTCACTCACCTTGATAGTCCCATCTTCTGCTAGAGCCTTTAGAGCTGCAACTACTACGTAATAACGATTAACCTCAAAGAGCTCTCTAAGCTTTTCACGACTATCGCTACGACCGTAACCATCGGTGCCTAAAACTTTGTAATTAGCAGGCACAAATTCGCGAATTTGCTCTGCAAATGCTTTTACATAATCAGTAGCAGCAATAACTGGACCAGTTTGGCCAGACAAACACTGCTCCACATAGCTTAGTTTGGGCTGTTCTTCAGGATGCAACATATTCCACCGACCCACATCCTGCGCATCGCGGCCCAATACATTAAAACTTGTAGCACTCCAAACATCTGCTCCAACACCAAATTCTGTTGCCAGAATTTCTGCTGCAGCCTCTACTTCTCGTAAAATAGTGCCACTACCCAATAGCTGCACTCGCTTTTTAGCTTTGGAGCCAACTTCTTTCAATAAATACATGCCTTTAACAATACCAGCCTCACAGCCCACTGGCATATCTGGCTGAAAGTAGTTTTCATTCATCACAGTGATGTAATAGAACTTGTTTTCCTTTAAGTCATACATGCGATGTAAACCATCTTGAATGATGACCGTGAGCTCATAGGCGTAAGTAGGGTCGTATGTGATGCAGTTAGAAATTAAGTTACCCAATATGTGACTATGCCCATCTTCGTGCTGCAAACCTTCACCGTTCAAAGTGGTTCGGCCTGCTGTAGCACCAATAAGGAAACCACGGGCCTGACTGTCGCCAGCAGCCCAAGCTAAATCACCAACCCGCTGAAAACCGAACATCGAATAAAAGATGTAAAACGGAATCATAGGGTAATTATTATTACTGTATGAGGTTGCACAGGCTAACCAAGCAGACATAGCGCCCGCTTCGTTGATGCCTTCTTCTAGTATTTGCCCTGCCTGGTCTTCACGGTAGTACATAACCTGATCAGCGTCATGGGGCACATATTTTTGACCTTCAGCAGTATAAATACCCAACTGGCGGAACATACCCTCCATACCAAAGGTGCGAGCTTCATCTGGCACAATAGGCACTACTCGCTGACCAATTTCTTTATCTTTAACTAACGTCGTCAGCGTACGTACAAATGACATAGTGGTAGACACTTGACGCTTACCACTAGACTTTAGCTGACCACCCAAAGATTCTAGACTGGGCGTTTTTAGGGATTCAAAATGATTACGACGGCTAGGCAATACACCACCTAAAGCTTCTCTTCTGGCGCGCATATACTTCATTTCTGGCGTATCTTGAGCCGGGCGGTAATAAGGTACAGTTTTAATCTGTTCTCTAGTTAATGGAATATTAAAGCGCTCACAAAAGCTTTCCATTTCATCCATATCTAACTTTTTGAGAGAATGGGTAGGGTTCTTTGCCTCACCAGACTTACCCATGCCGTAGCCTTTGACCGTTTGAGCTAAAATAACCGTAGGCTTGCCTTTTGTGTGTGTCGCTTCGTGGTAGGCCGCATAAACCTTATAAGGGTCATGACCACCACGGTTTAGTTTCATAATATCATCGTCGGTATAGTCTGCCACCAACTCAAGTAGCTCAGGGTACTTGCCAAAGAAGTGCTCACGAGTATACGCTCCACCCATGGCTTTGTAGTTTTGTAACTCACCATCCACTACTTCGTTCATGCGTTTTTGCAGCAATCCTTGAGTGTCCCGCTCTAACAAAGAATCCCAATGACGCCCCCACAGCACTTTAATAACATGCCAACCAGCACCTCTGAAAATACCTTCAAGCTCTTGAACAATCTTTCCGTTGCCACGCACAGGGCCATCTAAGCGCTGTAAGTTGCAGTTAATCACAAAAATAAGGTTATCTAGCTTTTCGCGGCCCACTAAGGAAATACAGCCTAATGATTCAGGCTCATCACATTCGCCATCTCCTAAAAAGGCCCATACTTTACGGTCACCATTTTCAACCAGCCCACGCTGCTGCTGGTAACGCATTATATGGGCTTGATGTATGGCTTGTAGTGGACCTAAGCCCATTGACACCGTAGGGAACTGCCAATAATCTGGCATCAGCCATGGGTGAGGGTAGGAAGATAAACCGTTACCATCTACTTCACGACGAAAGTTGTCCATTTGTTCATCGGTCAACCGCCCTTCTAGATAAGAACGAGCATAAATGCCGGGAGAAATATGACCTTGGAAAAACACCAAGTCACCTTCTTGTTGATCCGTGTTACCACGAAAAAAATAGTTGAAACCCACATCGTACAATGTAGCTGATGAGGAGAAGCTAGCAATATGCCCTCCCAAACCATCATCATTATCGTTAGCACGCATCACCATCGCCATGGCATTCCAACGAATCAAAGAACGAATGCGTCGCTCCATGAATAAGTCACCAGGCATGTGCTGCTCATCTTTTGGTGCAATACTATTTACATAAGGGGTAGTCAGAGAATTCTCTACCTTGGCACCCTGTAAGCGGGCCTGTTCGCCCAACTTTGCTAAAATATAACGAGCACGATCTGCACCCTCGTTTTTAATCACTGATGTTAAAGCATCTAACCATTCTTGTGTTTCGATTGGATCTATATCTGAATGAGACTGCAACACGTTTTCCCCTCTTCACTAATGCAAAAATTTTTTAACTTCTACACTGCATAAAATAGCATGTAGTAATACTACAATAATTACAGAAATAATGCCAATTTAGGCTCTAAAAACCACACAAACGTAAATGTTTTACAATAGTAAAACTACACCCCAGAGCGCCTCATAGCGCGCTCTTGGCGAGTTGACTCTTTACTTTGCTCAATAATAGCCTCTTCTATAAAGGCCAGGTGGTCATGGGCTGCGTTGCGTGCCTTTTCTGGGTCTTCTGCAATAATAGCTTCCAGTAAAACTCGGTGCTGATTATGGATGCGCTGCCGAGTATCACGTTTAGGATAGACACTCTCCAAGTTAGCGTAGATATTCTTATGAAGCAACGTAAATAAAGAACGCATAGTATGCAATAACACAGCGTTATGGGACGCTTCAGCAATAGCCATGTGAAATTGGGCATCAGCTTTGGTTTCTTGGTCAAACAACTTCTCATCATGCGCAGTCTGCAAAGCAACATAACAGGCTTGGAGCCGCTCTTTATCTACTTGGGTACATCTTAAGGCAGCATAATAGGCCGACACACCCTCCAGAGCATGGCGAAACTCTAGCAAATCATGTTGTGCTTCTGGATGAGTAGAAAATAGTTCTGTTAGTGGGTCCACCATACTACTGCCAATATTTTCAGATACAAAAGAACCGCCACCTTGACGACTTACAATGAGCCCCCTGGCGGAAAGCTTTTGCAATGCCTCTCTAAGGGAAGGCCTCGATACTTCAAATTGAGCAGCAAGCTCTCGCTCTGGAGGCAACTGTTGGCCAGGTTTAAGACTACCCTCAAGTATCATAGCCTCTAATTGAGACATGATCACATCTGATATTTTGGGTTGCTTTACCCGCTGGTAAGTCATAATCGACCCCTATTGAAATTACCAATCATAAACAAAACCCAAAATAACCTGCTCTCACTACTTTGGTCAAGTTTCATTACCACACAACTTGTTTATAATAACCTTATTAATTCTGTCTTAACCTCTTAAGTGCAGCATTATATTGACAAAAACGCTAGTTTCACAATAATGTAGAACACACATCAGGTGTATTGGTAATACCAATACACCAACCGGCATTAGAACGTAAATAAACATAACTTATGGTTTCTAGACTCTACCTTTGCAGCTGAGCTTGGTTTAGCAACACGGATCAATTGGACCCTTATGGATCAGAGTATTATTGAGCGCGTCTTCGCCACGGTTTTTCCTCTCGTGATGATTTGTTCTATTGGCTATGGATATGGCATCTGGCGTAAGCCTGATATCAAGCTTATCAACCAAATCAATATGGAGGTTTTTGTACCTTTATTGGTATTTGTGGTTCTGGCAGATCAATCGGTCCCTATTAGTCACCTTGGCCCCATGGCTTTGGGCGCTGTAATTGTGGTGTTAGGGTCTGGTTTGTTACTGTGGCCTATTATTGCCATATCACCTTGGTCTGGCAAAACTTTCTTACCACCCATGATGTTTAATAACGTAGGAAACATGGGTATACCATTAATTTTATTGGCCTTTGGTGATGAGTTTTTAGCAATGGCTGTTGTTTGTTTTATTGTAGAAATGACCCTGCACTTTAGCTTAGGTATTTTCATCATCAACCCAAAAATGCGTTTATTAAGCCTACTCAAACAACCTGTTATGCTGGCCACCATAGCCGGGTTTGCCGTCGCCTTAAGCGGTTTTCAATTACCCACAAGTGTGCACTTACCGATTGATATGTTAGGGCAAGTTTGTATTCCATTAATGCTCTTTACTTTAGGCATCCGCCTTACTAGTTTAGAGTTTGATGACTGGGAGGTGGGTTTAGTGGGCGCTATTTTATGCCCTATTTCTGGCATTTTAATGGCGTTAGTGGCACAAATTGCCCTTAAACTGCCCCCTGAGCAATATGCGGTACTCATTGTGTTTGGTGCTTTACCTCCAGCTGTATTGAACTATATGGTGGCAGAACAATACCAACAAGACCCAAAAAGAGTCGCCTCTATCGTATTAATTGGCAACTTAATGGCGCTAATCAGCATTCCACTTACTTTATCATTTGTTCTCTAAACCAGCCGCAGGGCTGTGGTATCATGGGCATCATTAATCTACACCACTGCTAGCACGGAACCACCCCACATGACCGACTTTATCAACATCCATTTCTTAAAGGCCGACGTACAAGCTAACGTGAGTGCTGCGCTATTGGAAGATGTAGGCGATGGGGACATTACTGCGCGCTTAATTCCAGCAGATGAACAAGCTTCTGCGGCGGTTATTACCCGTGAAGATGCCACTATTTGTGGTGTGGATTGGGTTAACGAAGTGGCACGCCAAGTAGACCCAACTATCTCTATTAGCTGGATGGTAGCTGATGGCCAGCAAGCTGAAGCTAATCAGTTATTATTTCAAGCTTACGGGAATGCCCGCAGCCTTCTTACGTTTGAACGCAGCGCCCTGAATTTTTTACAATGTTTATCCGGTACCGCTAGCATTGCTCACTACTACGCCAGCTTAGTAGCAGATACTAACGTTAAATTACTTGATACCAGAAAGACTATCCCAGGCCTGCGTAAGGCACAAAAGTACGCTGTTTCTTGTGGCCAGTGCTACAACCATCGTATCGGCTTATATGATGCATTTTTGATCAAAGAAAATCACATTGCAGCCTGTGGAGGCATCAGCCAAGCCATTGCTGCGGCAAGGCAACAAGAACCTAGCAAAACTGTGGAAGTAGAAGTGGAATCTATGGGCGAGCTACAACAGGCGTTAGACGCCAGTGCAGACCGCATCATGCTCGACAATTTTACCTTGCGTGACATGCGTGAGGCAGTGCAACTGGCAGAGGGTCGAGCAGAACTAGAAGCATCTGGTGGTATAACTGAGCAAACCCTTCGTCCTATCGCAGAAACTGGCGTGGATTACATTTCGATTGGAGCTCTAACCAAAGATTGCCGCGCCATTGATCTGTCAATGCGCTTTGTTTAAAACAACATCAGATGGTTAAGTGATAGTTTGATACCGATTTCTTCGCCGATATTATGGTTATGGTGAGAGTCTGCAAAGCAGGATAAAGTTTGATTACCGGCGACTAATACCCTGTATAAGAAGTGTGTACCTCGGAAACGCTTGCTGATAATACGCCCCGTTATAGGACTGTGATCTAAATGCAACACGTCTTCTGGACGGATAAACACTTCAGCTTTTTGTCCTACTGTAAAGCCATGGGGCCGTTCGCTACACAAGCGTCCTATAGGTGACTCTACGCAGGTTTCGCTACTCACACTACACTCTAAAAAATCCCCTTCACCGATAAAGTCAGCAACAAACCGCTCGTCTGGTTTATGGTAGATATTGTAGGCTGTATCCCATTGCTCGATGCGACCCTGGTTCATTACCGCCACATGATCAGCCATAGTAAACGCTTCAGTCTGATCGTGAGTTACTAACAAACCTGGGATTTTTTCTTGGCGCAAAATAGCACCGATTTCTGGCACCAGTTCTTCTCGCAACATGGCATCTAGGCCAGAGAAAGGCTCATCTAACAACAGCAAACTGGGTTTTGGCGCCATAGCACGAGCCAAAGCCACACGCTGCTGCTGACCACCCGATAATACATGGGGATAACGTTGTTGGTAACCACTGAGCCCAACTAGATCCAACAACTCTTCCACCCGCTGCACTTGCTCGGCCTTAGGCCAGTGCTGTAAACCAAACGCCACGTTACCTGCTATATTAATATGAGGAAACAGCGCCACATCCTGAAACACCATGCCTACATTGCGGCTTTCTGCTGGCAAGAAAAAGCCCTCTTTGGCTAAGGTTTTACCTGCCAAACTAACGCTGCCAGATTGTAACGGCACAAAACCAGCGATAGCGCGCAATAGGGTAGATTTCCCACAGCCGCTGGGGCCTAACAAGCAGCCAATTTCACCTACACCCACAGATAAGCTCACATCTTGTACAATACTGTGTTGGCCGTAGGCGATGTGCACCTTATCCACCAGCAAATGCTGATCTGGGTTATCAAATGTTATTACCATTTAAGGTCTCTCATTTTAGTGTGGCCTGCGGTGGGCAATCGATGCGTGGAGCAGTAACACGGGAATAAGCCCAACGAGTACAATCATAATGGCAGCTGGGGCAGCATCGGTAAGGCGTTCGTCTGAGGCTAACTCATAAACACGCACAGCCATGGTATTATAATTAAAGGGTCGCAGGATCAATGTTGCTGGTAGCTCTTTAAGCACATCTACAAATACAATCAATACCGCAGTAAGTATAGAGCTGCGCATTAAAGGCACATGGATTTTACTTAATATAGCCAAAGGACTATGGCCCATTGATCTAGCAGCATGGTCTAAACTCGGTTTTATTTTCTCTAAGCCTGATTGAACACTTCCCAAAGCAACAGCCAAGAAACGCACAGTGTAGGCAAATATTAAGGCCACCAAACTACCCGATAAAAGTAGGCCTGGGTTGGCCCAACCTAGGTTCTCAAACAGCGCTATAAGTCTGTGATCTATCCATGCCAAGGGAATTAACACCCCTATGGCAATAATAGTACCTGGTAGAGCGTAGCCAAAACCAGCCATAGCTATCGCTGTACGCACTGGTTTAATAGGTTGACTTCTTTTAGCATAGGACAAAATAATAGCTAGCGCCACAGCAATAATAGCCGCCAAAAAGGCCAAACTAAGCGAGTTCCATGCCAACCCTACAAAATCCCAACCTAAGGGTTGGGCCTCAAACACTGCCCACTGTAACAGTTGAGTTGTTGGAACGATAAAACCGAACATCAAAGGAGCCAAGCATATTGTAAAAGCGATAGCCGCCTTGCTGCCCTCTAGTGGAATTAAGTCTGCCCGAGCCCTGGATTCTGCCGCAGAATGATAACGTGCTCGGCGTCGAGAATAACGCTCCAGCATGACTAACAATATAACAAAAGCCAACAAACTAGCTGCCAACTGCGCTGCTGCTGCGGCATCTCCATAGCCATAAAAGGTACGGAATATGCCTGTTGTAAAGGTGCTTACGCCAAAATATTGAACAGTACCGTAGTCTGCCAAGGTTTCCATTAGCGCCAAAGATAAGCCTGTAATAATAGCTGGCCTAGCCATCGGTAATGCCAAACTCCACATGGCACGCCAGCGCGAATATCCTAAACTACATCCCACCTCTAAACTGCTGACTGACTGTTCCAAAAATGCGGCTCTAGCCATGAGGTAAACATAGGGATACAGCACCAGGGACATCATTATCATGGCACCACCTAAAGAGCGGATTTCAAAAAACCAATAGTCGCCGTAGCCTAACCCTGTTATGTCTCTGATCCAAGTTTGTACTGGCCCAGCAAAGTCTAATAAACCGGTATACGTATAGGCGATGATATAGGCTGGCATAGCTAAAGGAAGCAACAAACCCCAGCTCAACCAACGTCGCCCTGGGAAGCTGCACATACTGGTTAACCACGCAGTAGGCACCCCCAGCAACAGCACACCCATACCCACACCCAGCAAAAGTAACAAAGAGTTTACAAGATAGTCACTAAGCACTGTTTCATAGAGATGCCGCCATAGAACACCATCGGCCTGCACCAAGTAGCTTAAAATAACGATAATAGGAAGCGATAAAAATGCTGCAATCACAACAGCAAAAACACTTAGCCCATGGCTTTTAAACATTTACAGTGTTACCTATTTCCAACCCGCACGGTCCATAAGTTGAACCGCTTGCCTATTATTCTGTCCTAATATCTCTAGGTCAATTGGGTCCATTTTATAATCACCAAAGCCTTTAAGAGCCAATGAAATTTCCACATCCTTTACCACTGGGTATTCGTTATTGATTTCTGCATACCAAACCTGTGCTGGCTCGGATGCAAGGTATTCTAACAGCGCTTGGGCTTGTTTGGGATTTTTACCATATTTAGTAAAGCCTGCACCACTCACATTAAAGTGTGCTCCGCGGCCCAATGCCCCTGAGCCACTCTGGTTGGGCCAGAAAACTGCCAGCTTGTTAGCCACTGATTGATCGGCATTTTTGCTACTATTAATTAGACGTGCCAAATAATAAGTATTGGTTATAGTGACATCACACACTCCTGCAGCCACAGCTTTCAGCTGGTCAGTATCACCACCCGAGGGTGCTTTAACAAGATTTTTGACCATTCCTTCCATCCAGTTCTGAGTGGCCTTAGCACCTAAAGCATCAATCGTAGCAGCTACCAAAGACTGGTTATAGACTGATTGCGACGACCGCAAACACAGGCGACCATTCCACTGAGCTTCAGCTAAAGCCTCGTAGGTCGACAAATCAGCAGGTTTGACCCGATCTTTGGCATAAATAATAGGCCTTGCCCTGAGGGTTAACCCATACCAGTAACCTGCATCATCTCTGAGCTCTTTGGGAATAGTCTTTTCTAGCAGTGGCAAAGACATAGGCTTGAGTACGCCCGCCTCTTTGGCCCGATGGAGACGACCAGCATCTACGGTAATAAATAAATCTGCCGGACTTGCACTGCCCTCTACCTGCAAGCGCTTTAATAATGCATCTGCCTTTCCCGTAATAAGATTGACCTTAATGCCCGTAGTCTTACTAAACTGATCTAACAAGGGTTTAATCAAGGCCTCTTTACGGGCTGAATAAACGTTCACTACGCCGCTAGCTTGGGCGCTTGTTACTGCCAGAATACTCGCAGTAACAGCTGAAATGATAAGGCTGTTGATTAAATTTAAAGATCTCATTTAAGGTGTCTCACTTATGACGCTCATCGCGCTATTAGGTTCTATCTTGTTGCGCCGCAAGCAGCGCCAGCAGTTTTTAAAAGGCTGCCAGTACAAGGTAACTAGTTGATGCTCTTGGGGTTTTTGATGGCCCAATCCATAGGTTAAGTCTTGTGTGTTAGATCCATACTCTAAGGTATTACCCAGACGATCCCACACTGCAATAAATGCACCAAAGTTTTTGTTCCAATGCTCTCGCGCTTGGGAGTGGTGTATTTGATGTTGCGCCGGAGAGATCAGCCAGGCCTCTAATGTTTTGCCATAGCTAATGGGTACCGGTGAATGACGTAAATTAGACCCTAAAAGATTTAATGCAGCAGTAAATATATTGGCCCCCAATAAACTCATTAAGGTCACTCGATCACCAAATAAAAACACAAAAAAACCGATTAAAAACCCCTGCACTAGGGCACTACGCAAGCCAAATAGCACTCCCTCGACGGGGTGCGTACGAAACACCGTAAACGGCGTTAAGCTTTCAGCGGTATGGTGGACGCGATGAAAAGCCCATAAAGCAGGCCAACGGTGCATGAGCCGATGCAGATAATAACGGCTTGCGTCATCAACTACAAATAAACACGATGTAAACAGCACTGACACCCAAAAGGCGGATACATCCGATGACCATAAGGGCCGTGTGACCCAATCATTGAGGCTGTAGAATATACTGGTAGCAAGCACCAACTTGCTCAGCAAGAGTGGGCTTAAAAGCAGCATTAAGGGCTGATTGAGTAGCATCAACCGGTAGTCAGATCGGCTGGACCTTGACCACCATGTTTGGGGCCGAAAGAGCCAGCCCACAGCGGCCATAAAATTAAGTCTGCGCTGCCACATCAGCCAAATAACAGCAATGATGGCAGCACTTAATAAATAACCCAAATACACGCGCTTGCTACCCTGGCTAACTAAACAGGTAAGTTCAGCCAACCAAGATTGTGCAAACTCAAGTAACCAGTGCACTATTGACTAAGCCAAGAGTTAGTCATTTTCTGCTGCCATAGCTTCACCTAGCGAATCCACTAGCTGTGCTAAGTTTGCGGTCACATCTTTACTACGCGCTTCAACTCCAAAATCATCAATCATGAGTTTTTGTACTTTAATCATCTGCACCCGATACTCAGACATACTCAATGACGAGCTTTGCACAAACTCACCATTAACTAGAGCAGCAACTTGAGTATTACCTAGTAATACTGGGCTATAACCAAGCAGTCTATTTAACTTGACACCTGTCTCACCCAAGTTGACACCGCCGGCTTCTAAAGCTAAGGCAAAGCCTTTTAACTCACCCCAATGCTTGGCATAGTTGCGATAAGCCTTTATAGCGTCGCCATTGGCTTCAATAATAGTTTCCAGCTTCTCAATGTCACCGTATACAGAGCCAGCATACTTAAATACAGCTTCAGCAATTAGGCGCTGCCATTGGGTTTTAATAATGGCCGCATAGCCCATCAATTCGCTACGCTGGGCCACACTAAGCGCCTCACCATTAGCAGAAGATATAAGCTTACGACCATCTAAGAAGGCCTGAACAATGGTATGCAGGTACTTAGTCTTCCCACCTTTGTCAAACGAAGCGGCATAGTATGCATGCGCATATGCCATTTCAGTAACTAATGAAACCTTGTCGTCGTTATTGAAATCAGCCTTAGCAAAACTGCCTGCTTTTTGCTTAGCGATGCCATAAACTTCAGCAGCAGTTAACACCATAGTGTGAGCTGGTGCGCCAAAGTAACCAAAGGCCTCATCCCATACATGCTCTTTACCTGTGTAGGGCTTGCCCTCTTTGTAAGCTTTACTGTTTGGATTTACGTTCGCAGCTAACTTTTCATCTAAATAGTTATCCACGGCCTGATTATAAAACACAGCACCCATGGTAAATTTAGAAATTAATTGTGTGTAGTCATAGCCTGTTAAAGGGTCAAAGCCTTTTTCTGTAGCGGCTGCTTTTTCGAGCATTAAGTTAAGCAACTCAGCCCCAGTAAGACCACCAGGCATGCCAGAGATTAAACCCTTGTAAGCTTTGCCAGACAGGTTTTTGCCTTTTGAAATCTTATCCACGTGCGTCTGTAGCAATGGGAAACCATCTTTTGAAACTGGATCAATAATAACTCGACCCGCCTCTTTACTATTAAAGTAAGCTTTAGTTTGCTCTAAACTAGCACCCTTACTGACCAACTTTTTAGCTGAGTTATGTAGCGTATGGCGTGCTATCTGGCCAGTATAAGCCTCAGAATGAGTCTTGCTACCCGCATAGTTTTTTACTGTGATAGGAAAATCTGCATAAATCTCTGCATGAGCCCCTGCATAGGCTTGACCAGTTAAGGCTATACTAGCGGCAACAATTACAGAAAGAAGTGTCTTTTTCATAGGTTTTCTCTAATAAATTTGATTTAAAATTGATGAACATATGATAAACAATCCATAACGTTAATGCAAATCATTCTTATTAAGATTAGCGTAACTTATAGTATTTATTTAACTTAAATAAATACATCACTATTTGGCGAATTTTAAAGCACTTAAGGTACCTATAAAATCCACTAACTGGTAGAATTCGCACCCTGACGTCCCAGTAGCTCAGATGGATAGAGCAGCCGCCTCCTAAGCGGCAGGCCGGAGGTTCGACTCCTCTCTGGGACGCCATTTTATTTTATAACATACTGTTTTATAAATATTTTTTACACCACACACAAAATGGACCCGTCATATAGACCGTCATTTTTTATTTCTCCTATTAATACCCTATTTGCTTCTTAGCTGAGCCAACACAGCACCAACCACGCTCACGTTACCTTGAGCAATGCCTTCAATGGCAAAACCATTGGGCAAGGTAAAGCGGAGCTCTTGGTCAATCAATGGGGCATAGCTCATCACTACAGTGGTTCAGCTATAAAAGAATTGCAAAAAGCAGAGATGATAATGCTCACACGCCAGGGCCACTTCATCAAAAGTAAAGCCAGTTTGTACGCTTTAACATGGGCTCCTATTAATGAGTGTTTAGGTAAATACTTGGAAGAGTCACCCACAACCACACCATCAAGAAACTTCTCACTTAAACGGCAGCAAGGATGGCCAAGAAAATTAGATCAACCAGTACGGAAACTGTATCTAAAATTATTTTAAAAGCAGTCAGCTAGAACAGAAACTGTACCCTATTAGTCCCTTTTCACTATGCTCATGGGTACAGAAACTGGACATCTATATATTAATAGCCATGCCTATAAGTCTGTGTAGGCCATGATGTTGCCAAAGAACTGCTTCTATAAAGTACATCGTGGTAATGACGATACATTTGCGGAAGCATTCTACAGATGCTCTTACTTGGCTAAAGTGCGAGGTAAGGGCTATTGAGGTTCGTGCAGTAATAACTACTCTGGCAGTCGAGTAAGGCTGAAAAGCTGACTTCTATCATGGATATAAAACGATGGGCTAGGTCACAAAGGTAATGGTTACTATTCTCCACAGAAAATGTGTAATATATGTTTTGGTAATGGGGACGAACCACACCTGAGAACCATTCCCACACTATCTTTATTCCACGCATTAATGGCTTCATCACTGCAGAGTAGCTTATGATGAAATCTCGCTGAGAGAGTAGAGGTTTCATCATAAGCATATTTGAATCTACATTTTAT
>MDSY01111858.1_pt1 | contig 15059 bp, 9 predicted proteins | sample 811131 | NCBI WGS metagenome assembly MDSY01 (sample SAMN05326643, study PRJNA326480) | marine metagenome | isolation source: seawater | place: Atlantic Ocean: South West | collected 2010 | reverse complement strand
TGCACTTTTGATACCACTTCCCGCCACTGTCCTCGCCGTACTCCGGGTCAATCAAAGACCCGTGTTCGTCGGACAGTTCGCATCCGCACCTCGCGATGCACACATGGACGGCGGAGGCATCGCACCCTTCGTACATGCATTTCGGTTTGGCTTTAGGGGGCATCGCGGTGAAGTCGCGCGGTGCGGAGTGTTGGGGGGGAAGTCGTGGCTTTTCGTCAGTTTTTGAAATCATCAGTGAGCCATTTTCTGCATTTTCCAAAACCGCTGGACTGCTGGAGTAGGCACACCGCCAGAATTAAAAGTGCGCGCGCGTTGCGATCGCGCCGCTTCGAGGATGAGTTCCCTGGGGGACGACCTTTCCGACGACGACGACGACGATGTTGCCCTGGCTCCAGTGGGGGGCACGGGAGGTGCGTCAGGGAAGGCCGCGTCTAAGCCCCCGGTCCCCAAGCCCACCGCGGTGGAGGCACCCGCGGGAATAGATCCAAAGCTCGCGGCGCTTTTCAACTTCAGCAAGCCAAAAACGTCAACCCAAACCGACGTCAAGGCGCACATACACAAGGTTCTCGGTAAGAAAAGGGCGGGCATCATCGCAGCCACGGCGAAGGACCAGACGAAGGATGACAAAGCGAAGAAGGACGGCAAAGGGAAGAACAAGGGCGACGGCGATGAATCTGATTCAGAATCTCTGTCCTACTCCGGCCCGTTGACGAAGAGCATTCAAAAGCTTGTGGACGACGAGGCGGAGGATGAGAAGCGGCGGAAGAAGATGCGTGTGGCGAACAGCGAGGCGAAAAAGGTCGCCAGTGATGAAAAACGGGCGATCGAAGCCATCGCGCAGGCGATGGCGGATAAACAACTGAAGGCAGAGCAAATGAAAGACGACGTGCGTGAAAAAGCCGAGGCGGCGGCGCGAGAAATCGGAAATCCGGACGCGGACGACACCCCGTATCCGTCCGCGTTCGTCAAGGCGCTGGATGACTACGCGTTTGGAGCGGTGGCGCTTGACAGGTTCGCGCCGGAGTGTCCGAATCCTGTGCCGCGGACGTTACAGCCGTTCGTCGACGCCGCTCATAATCGTGTGACGCTTTTGAAAGGCTCAAAGGAAGATGAAGTAACAGCAGTAAGGGAAGCGCTGCGTGAAGCCGCGGAGGGAGGGTTCCTCGCGACTGCCTTCGCCGCGGCTGTTGATTCGAATTCACTGGAGCGCACTGCGCACGCTCGAACAAAACGGACTAACGCCCGCGCACCGCCACCGTGCGATGCAAACACCGCGCGTTGGCTGTTTCAAGCGGCGATGCGCCCGGAGTCGTCGCACGGCGTCGTGCTCGGCGCGCGAGACGCGCTGTTCGCGTCCGCGGGGTACGAGCCCGTGGGGATCGACTGTAGGGCGCCCCCTCGCCAGCGCAGGGGGGGGTTTCCCCTGCCTGTGGTACGAGAGTCACGGGAGGGAGACGATGACAACGACGGATCCGACGGAATTCCTGAAGACGGTCAGGTTTCAAACGCGCCGGCGCTGGCGTGGGTGCCCACGGCGCAGGAGATTTTAGAAGCGTTGCGTCGCCTCGGTGTGCGCGCGCCTGATGTGGGGGAGGACGCGTCGGATGCGCCGGATACAGACGCGAAGGGAAAAGGAAAAGCGAAATCAAAAAAGACAGTCGCCACGCAACTAAAGGGCGAGCGGCGTAAGCACGTGAGCGTAAACGCCCTGGTTGGTGACATGTCCTTGAACAAAAGCACTTCGAGACAGGATTACAAGGATGGCGCGTTCGCGCTTTCCGGACGAAGCGCGCAGGACCGAGCGGACGCGGAGGCGTTGGTGCGCCCGCCTCCCGGCCCGCTGATACCGCAAGTGTTCGCGGCGGTTCAACTCCTGGCGATGTGGTGCGAGCGCGACGGCGACGGAGACCAGTCGTCAATCGTGGATGATCCAAACGCCGCGGCGTCGCTTCTCGCCGCACTCGGCGCGTTGCGTTTGGACCCGAGAGCCGCAGCGGTGGCGCACGTCGTGGACGCGGCCGCATCCGCGCTCCTGGCCGCGGCGTCAAGAGCCGCCGAGAATGGGCGCGAGTCGCCTGCGACGAGGGACACGCGGTGGCGTTTGTTTGAGTCGGCGGCGGCGCACGCGCTCGCGCGAGTCGGCCCCACGCACGCCTCGCGTCTCTCCGCGGTGAGGTGGACGCCCTGGAACTCGCCCCGAAAACAGCGAATCCAGGACCTCGCCTCCACGGTGGCGCTGGAGGACATCCAGGACATTCTAGACATCCTAGGGAAGCGCGTGCGAGAGAAACAAACCGAACCCGATTCCAGAAAAGATGACCTGCGCCTCGCCGCGACCGCCGCGCTCAGCGGGATGGCCTCTGTGAACGTGGACGGCATGACCTCGCCTGAAGAGGCGTGGGCGCTGGTTACCGCAATTCATCACGTGGACGTGGTGTTGCACGCGGGGATCGCGGAGAAGGAAAAAGAATCTCAAGACTCCGAGTCGCAATCCGCCGGCTCCGCTCAGAAGTCGTTTATGGGGTTTCTGAAAAACTGCAAAGCCAAGGTTCCGCGGTCGAACAAAGCCGGGCTCGCGGCGCTGAAGAACCTGGCGGTGGCGACGTACACCAGGCACCAGAGGGCGCAGCAACTGCGGGAAAGACGGACGGACTGAGGTGAGTGGGAGTGTTGGGTATGGAGTAGTCCATTCAAAAAGAATCACTCGTATCAGTGAAAAATCATCAGGCTCGTATCCGTGCTCCCCTTGGCGACGAGAAACTCTCGAAGTTTAGACGCACGGTCGCCGGTGTTCCCTGACAAAAGCCTGTTTCCCATCTCCGCAACGGAAACGCCTTCCCGGGTCGCGAGCGCGGCGACCACGGCATCCGCATCCCGCGCTACGCGCTGCGCATCCGTCTCATGCGCGTTTACGTTCGCTGCGCGATTGGCAGTCCTCGGCCCGTCTTCGCCTTCGTCACCCATCCACCGCTGGACGTTCTCTTGATACGTCTTCTTCCTTTTCCCTTTCCCTCCCTTCTCCGCTCGCGCGATCGCCGCTTTGCCTGGCTGGCCTGGCCCATCAAGCTCGCCGCGTTCCCGCGCCTCCTCCACCGCGCGAACGGAGCGCACGTGCTCCGCCTCGGTCGCCCGCCCGACGAGCATGTCGTGCCGGTGCTCGTGTAGCACGCCTTCTTTTCGCCCGGGCAGGATGGGTTCTTTTCCCTTAGACGTGTTGCCCGTGCCGCGAACGATCTCTTCAACCGCAGCAGCAGTAGCAGCAGCAGCCGCGGAAGGAGCACCTCCAGCACCCCCAGATCCCCTTCTATCCTCCCTCTCCGGCACCACTTCCTTGTCCCGCGCCTTTTCGATCCGGTACACGTCGTTCGCTTCGCGTTCGCGTTCCACCAACTTCTTCATCCGCACCTCCTCCCCTTTCGCGACCTTGGCGAAGATGTTGGTGATGCCGAAGAGCTCGCCTTTGTTGCCTTTGTCGCCTTGCACGCCGTCGAAGAAGCGCGACTCCTCAATACCCTCAACCGCGACGTTCGATTGCTGCTGCTTGTACACTTGCCTTTGATACACCAGCTCTTCTAGCGTCCCGCTGGTCAAAAACCGGTACACGTCGACGTCCTTCTTTTGGCCGATTCTGTACGATCGGTCTTGCGCTTGCAAATCAAGCGCCGGGTTCCAGTTCGGGTCGAAGATGACCACGCGATTGGCACTAACAATATTAAGCCCAGCACCCCCCGCTTTCGTGGATAATAAAAATACAAAAGTACCCTGACTCTTGTTGAAGTCGTCCACCACGTTTTGCCTGTGCTTCTGACCGGTGCTTCCATCCAGTCTGGAAAAAACGTACCCCCGTCGGGTCATAAACGTCTCAAGAATCGTTAGTAGTCGCGTGGATACGGAAAAAATCAAAACCTTGTCGTTTTGAGCGTGCCATAACTTCAAAAGCTTCTCCAACGCTAACAGCTTGCCACAGTGCACCGCAGACGAAATCCGCACGAAGTCGCCATCGGGCCCCTTTGCGTCGCCCAGTAAGTGCGCGTCCTCACCCAGCGCCATCGTCGCCACCAGCGTTTTGCGGTAGAACTTTTCTGGATCTTGTTGGACTAACGTGGGGTCGGGCTTTATAAGCTCGAGGTGGTTGCTCACCTTGGCGAGGATGCTCATGCACGGGAGGCAAAGGCAGTAAGGGCAACTCTTACATTGATTGCGGTCGTACTCGTGCACTTCAAGCCCTTGGTTGCCGTCCAAGTCTTTGTGGTACGCCTCCCACAGCGGCGCGCACTCACCAGGAACGCGGTAGCAACACTTCGCTCGCGTCTCGCCACTGTCGCAGTCGCAATCTTCGTTACACCGCGCTAACAACTGAAACTCAGGGGTATCAAGCAACCGCTGGTACACCCGCAACTGCAACGGACTCAACTCACAAAAAACCACGTTATCCGCCTTCGTGGGCAACGATTTCGCCAAGACATCCTTCTTCTTCCTACTGAGCACGTACTTTTTCAACAGAACTTTCAGCTGCCGCGCGCGTTCTCTGCCGAGGCCGAGTTGCGCGTCACCCGCCCCGAACCGCTGCGCTTGCTGCATCGTCGAGCTGTAGTGCTCTTTGAAGTATTTCGCTTCGCCTAGGGAGTGTTTACACGCCCAGTCCATTAAAGACCAAAGCTCCTCGTACGTGTTTTGCATGATGGTTCCGGTCAGGCCGATGCGAGGCGAAATGTCATTGTCTTTTAATTGCTTAGCGGCTTCGTGAATTGCGGTTTTTTCGTTTTTCAGTTTATGCGCCTCGTCGAAAACGCACGCGGTCCAGTTTATGTCTTTGAAATCGTCGATGTTCAAGCGGAAGGTGTCGTAGGACGTCAGGGCGACGTTCGCGGGCACGGCGGCGTGCTGAGTGGCACCGTCCATGGCAATTTCAACAGTCGCCAAAACTCGCGCCCATTGTTCCTTCTTGGTCTCGCCGTGCACTTTCGCAACTGAAAAGTTTGTAAAGTTTCCAAAGTTTCCAAAGTCGTTCTCATCCTCCCCCCCCTGGTAACCCTCCCGCCCTGAGTACCCATCTTTCCCCATCTCCTCGCCCCACTTCCGTAACTCGCTTTCCCAGTTCGTGATTACTGAAGTAGGGCAGACTATTAGGACTACTAAAGGTTTCTTTTCATGCTGCGCTTTGCGGATGTTAACGGGCGACCGTAAGACAGCGCCTAGAAACGCGACGGTCTGTACTGTTTTGCCGAGGCCCATGTCGTCCGCCAACACTCCGCCTTTCGCTGAGGCCCACAAGTTGTATAAAAACCGCACGCCTTCCCTTTGGTAGTCCCGTAAACGGCAGTTCAAACCGGAAGGGACGAACAGGTTATCGCTCAGCGCGTTCTCGGAGTGCTGGTCGAGAATTGGAACAGACAGATCTTCACACGGATCTCGCGGCGACGCGCCGTGCGTTTCGTTCCATATTTGAGTTGGAGGCCCCAAAATAAGCGGGCCCACGTCCTCGGGGCGGATGACATGCTCGCCGAAAATATCAAGACCGGTGTCGTCCGCCTCCACGTGGGCCTGAGGGGTTGGGGGGTAGGAGTGTCAGTTTAAGAGAATGCGAGATTTGGGGTGCCAACAGTGGGAGCTAACATGGGAGAGGACATGGACTCCCTTCGCAGACGTACCGCCACGTCCTCCATCATGTGTTCCAGCTCTTGTTCGTTCCACAGCTTGGCTTGGCTGGTGTCTATCGTGTTTTCCGCCGCGGGCTCTTCTTTGTGTGTGGGTAACGCGGCGCGGACCAGCGGGTTCTGCGACGCGAGATCTTTCGCCGAACCAGACAACGAGACGCGTTCCGCTTTCTTCTTCTCTTCGAACTTCTCCTCCTCCTCAGCCAACAAGCCGAACATCGAAATCTTCCGCGGACACTTGTCGGGCGCAGCGCCGACCGTAGACGGCGTGGCATCCGACGCGCGCCGCGCCCGCGAAGACGCCGCCTCACGTAGCACGTCCATCGCAAGCGCAACCGGATCTGAGGAAATATGGGCACCCGGTCGGGAAAAAGGAACCGGAAAGAAAAGTGTCAACAAAAATCTTCACAAAAAATTTCTTACAAGAATTGCCAACCTTCAGGTGCGCACTACACCACCCTCCACCGGTTTACGTCTCGTCGCGTGCTAATCGCGAGGTAGACGGGTTTCATTACATTCTTTTGCTCGGTGCGTGTCCGGATGGACGATGCAAGTATTCCGTTGGCGCGGACTCGACAAGTCAATTGTCGAACAAGTCATTTGTCAACAAATCCACACTCGTGTCGTGTCTGCTGATTTCAAAGAATGGAGGTTGAGTATTCTTGTAAGGTAATACTCAACCTACTCTTACATCCTGTCCGCCCCCGGCCCATACCCCTCGGGTTTCCGCGACCCCCCCACGCCCCTCGATCTTTCTCCCTCGCGCTGCCCGTACCCGCTCTCGCGCATGGGCGCCCGTCTTGAGTCCCGCTCGTCTCTGCGGTGGCCGTCCTCCTTCTTCTCCCTTGACGCGCCGGGCGCTCTAGATCCGCTCGGCTCTCTCGTGGCAGGTGATGGCCCCGGCCTGGTAAGCGCCTGCGTTTGCTGATACTTAAGAATCGTCCAGTCGAACACGTAGTCGTACTGGTACCCTTCCCTGATGAACAAATCCCTGAAAAGCTTGCGAACATAACTGTAATCGGGCTTGTCCTCGAACCGCAGCGACCTGCAAAGTTGAAAATAAGTCACAAACTCGGGCGGGAACCCCTTGCACAACACTTCAATGGGCGTCGACATCTTCTTCTCGCTGATTTTCTCATACTTTTGCTTTTTGGTTGCGGCTTTGAGGCCTTGCCAGGGGAGGGAACCTCGCAAGAAGTACATCAGCACGTACCCTAAAGACTCCAAATCATCTCGCCTCGATTGCTCTATGCCGAGATGCGTGTTGATCGACGCGTACCTCGCCGTGCCCGTCAGGTTTTTGTTTTCCCGGTACGGAATGTGCTGGTGCGATTTCGGGTCCCTGTACTTCTTGGCTAACCCGAAATCGATGATGTTCACCTGGTTCGCCCGTTTGCCCAACCCCATCAGGAAGTTATCAGGCTTCACGTCGCGGTGGATGAAGGACTTACTGTGCACGTACTCGATGCGCGACACGAGCTGATCCGCTAACATCAGCACAGTTTTAAGACTCAACTTCCTGTTGCAGAAGTTGAACAGGTCTTCCAAGCTCGGCCCTAGCAAATCCAACACCATAATGTTGTAATCGCCCTCCACGCCGAACCATCGCACGTTCGGAACCCCAGTGCCGCCCTGGAGGATTTTGTACAGCTTACTCTCGTACAGAAGCTGCGGGTGCTTGGTTTTCACGGATTCCTGGAATTGATTTCATGGTGCGAGAAGTGGGTGGATGTCAGAACGTGTTGGAAGGTTCGGGGAGGGCTTGAAGTCGCTTTTGAATCTTTCCTTGAAATCGCTTTGAATCTTTCAAAGATGGACACCGCGGTCGCTTGGTGGTTGCAACGTCTCCGCGATCGCGCACACGAACCAAAAAACAATTCGACTCGATTTTAGACCAGCCCCCTAGGGTTTCTTTTGCGGGGTAGGGGGTACGCACCAGCTTTATGCCCACTTCCTCGCCAGTTTGAATGTGTGTGCCTGCGGTGTGTGGGGAGAGAGGTTGGTGTGGGGTCAGTATACGCGACTAGATGAGCATCAGGTAATGACCTGGGGCTGTTCACACGAGGGGTTAGAAATTCCCCCTCGTGCAATTTGCTTCCTCCTCGGACCGCGCGAGTGCCCAATCTGGGAATGCGTCCGGTCGCGTACCTAGATAGATGTCCCCGAACGACCCACTGCCAATCTTACGCCCTAGGCGGTACTTGTTACCCACGCGGAGCTCTAAACCGCTCGACATCTTGCACTCGCACTAGCACGTCGCGTCACGATCGCGGCGACCTCGCCGAGTCTACGTTGCCGGGAAAACTGGAGACGTTGCTGAAAAATCCAGCGAGATGCTCCGCTCCGTGCGAACCCCTTTCAAGCCTTATGCGACGCGATCGGGTACCCACAACGAAAGAAACACAACGTCAAGCGATCCGATAAACGTTTCGCGGCGCGTCGCGGAGTTTTCGCGCGGCGACCTTCGCTGTGGCGCGCGTTGGGGCAAGCCGCGGTGTCGGCAACTGATCAAACGCGTTTCCCTGCTCAGTGCTTGACTGTGAAAAGTGACAAACAAAAATGCGTTTCACTTGAAATGAAGTCCTATGAAACTGAAACTGAAACTGAAACTGGAAAGCAAGGCTAAATCTCTTTCCAATGCGCCACTCTTCCTTGCGCAACAATGAGCGAGTCGTACCAACACGTGGTGAAGGGCGGGTTGAAGCTCAAGGGCGGGGTGCCCACCTCGGGCGGCGTGAAAAAGAAAAAGAAAAAGAAGGATAAAGTGAAAGATGTGCGTTGGTGCGATGGTACACGTTTCACGGAGGCGACGAGGACGACCATTATTGCTTTGACCTTTTTGCGCAACTTTTTCTCACGACTGACACACCGACCCCCACTTCCTCTCAATCGCAGAAAGAAAAGGACGGTGATGCTGCGAGCGCGGTGGCTGAGCACAGTTCAAAGCAACCCATAATATCGGACAACCGCACCGCCGCAGAAAAGCGTTTCGACGAGCAAGCGGCGAAGAGCCAAGAAAAGTTTATTCAATCGATGGCGAGCAAATCGCACAAAGACAAGGTAAAGGACTTCAACGAGTACCTCTCCAAACTTTCAGAACACCACGACATACCCAAAGTGGGGCCGGGGTAGTGAGAGGGAGTCAAAGGATAGAAGGATTGCAATACAAGTCTAGGGTTAGGGTTTAGCGGGGCAAATAGACTGAGAGCGAAATAGATTGAGTCGAACGGGACGCGTAATGCGCTTGCGAAAAGTTTCGCGACGAGATAATTAATGACCTTTATCTAAATGCTACGCTACCGAGCTGTACTGCTATGCTAATCCCTCGTTATGTCCGCTATCGTGGTATCCACCTCGCCGTTATCCAGCCGTGTGAACGTGACTCTTTTCCGTAAATCCGCGCCCGCGGCGTAGGTGAAGTTTCCGGATAACTCGACCGGGAGGGTCGGGTTGTTCACTTCTGAAAACTCTTCTTTTTCTTTTGACTCGCGCGCAATGTGCGTAAACGCGTCTGTCATGGCCACGGTGGCTTCTATTTTGCGTCCGCACACCAGCAGCACGTCGTACTCCTCGGGGTGAATCAGGGCTAGGAAGTTGTCGCTGTATTCGGACATGCGAATCGAAGAGAGCCGCTTGATTGGTATTTTCCGTCGCACGCGCAACGTCGAAGCGTCCAGGAGAAACACTGAATTTTGTGCCACCACCATCACCCGTGGTTTTGCCTCGCCTCTGCGGTTGATCTTCAGCACCTCCTCGGAGAACAGCACGAATCGAGGCTCGCCGTGCTTCGCAAGTAGCTTAACGATTTCGGGCTTGGAACGGATGTCACAGTGGTCTGGGGGGAGGGGGAGGTGAGGTGGGGTGAGGTGAGTCATCGGGCGTGGTGTTTTCAGTAAAGGGCACGATTTGAGACGTGTGTCCACTTGCACTCCACGTACCTCCGAGGAACAGCTTCCCCGCGCTTGAGCGCCTTCGCTCTTTGCGCCCCATGAACGGCTGCAGCGGCTCCTCAACTGCGAACCCCATTTTGTTCCGGGACACGCAACACCGCGCGCTACGGAACTGGACACAAGGCCAACGGAACGTGTGATTTATTATAGAATTGGCGAAAGTGAGAGTGTGAGACGTGCTGGCTGATAATAAATTCCAATGATGATACGTCACTCTCTCTATTACCCGATGGTCCCCCCTTTGATGGACGCACAGGTCACGGCTCCCGCGCTGGTGACCATCTGCATGTCCTTGTAGGCCGCGACGCAGGCGTCCGTCGTGTTCAAACCGGGCGCGACTTTTTCCCAAGTCTTCTTCTTCTTCATCTGGTTCTCCGTGTGCGCGTCGGATTGCTCAGCTTCGAAATCTCCAAACTTGATGCGCTCCCCGGGGACGGCGCCTTCGGGGCACACCAGGAGCTCAACCTTTTCGTGCGAGGAATCAGAGGCGCACAGGAGCATGCCGTGCGACGCGACGCCGGCCATGTTCCGCGACTTCAAGTTCGCGAGAACAACCACGAGCTGGCCCTCGATGTCCTGTTGGGTTGGGAGAGATGCCAATAGAAGTCAGTAGTTATTGTGTGAAAAGGTTTTTCGGTAAAATGGATTTCGTGAACCGTCGCGATAAGATGGACACATCGATAGATGGGGTGAGACGTGAGTTTGTATCCTATCGCTCCTATCGTCCTATCGTCCTATCAAAACCCGTCGTACCTCGGCGTTCATGTACGGCACCAGGCCTGAGCAGATCGTCCTGGGTTCCGCTTCGCCCACGTCCACTTCCTCCACGTACAGCTTGTCCGCTTCTTCGTGCTTGTACGCCTTGATCACCTTTCCCACGCGCACGTCGATGAGCTGCTCCACGCCTTCCGGCGCTTCGGGGGCCTCGTCCGCCATCGCGCGCACGCCGAGGCGGGAGGCGGGGGCTCTTGTGGAGCGCTTAGCACACGCGCGCAGAGGCGCGGCGGTCGCCAGACAGTTCACAGCGCGGAGAGCGAAAGCCATCGTGTCGAAGGAGGTGCAGAGAGGACTGACGGTGGAGAAAGGATGAAGTGGGATTTCGAGATCTCAGAAAACGACTTTTGCTTTTCGCGACAGCTGGGTTGACGCCTCAAAGGCGTCACCACCTAGGGTATATGACGTGGATGGATACTATCAATGAGTATCAATTGATGCCTAATATAGATACTTGCTATATATGACTGGAGACTAGTTGCGATGAGACTGATTGCTCATACGTTAACACCCTCCTATAAAAAACGATATCCACGATTTCACCGGCGGCGCTTCCGTTTCTATTCGGTAGATTCCTAAATGGCCGCCCATCTTGCCTTCCCTTAGGCGGAAACAAACCCGGTCGTCTACTGTTAGGACAACCGCTTTGGTGGCTTTTAACGATTCGAAGCGTCCAGACCCGTCCCTCGTGGCTTCCCGCATATACCCTGGCCCATCCCGCAACGCTTTCATGCGCACCTTGTCCCTGACCACAGTCATCGTGAATTGCTGTCGACTCACTGCCTTACTCTGCACGTTCCCCACGCCTCTTCCAAGCATTTGGGCTCCAGGGTGGAGGGGTATGATCGAGGGGGTGGGTTCCATACCCGCGTTATGTTCCTTGTACGCGATGACGTAGGACTCGGAGTACTCCTCGACTAGCCGTAAACCCTCCATGCCGTGGTCGGGTAACCGTCCAGGGCTACTGCCTTCAACGAAATCAGCCTCCTCTTCAGGTATCAAACTCAACTGATCCCGGACATCCGCCAGCTCCGCCTGTAAATCGTAAATCGCATTCTCGTAGCTCATCCCAGGCTGGTCCTCGTCGTTCACTAAACGTAAATGCTTCGGGTCGAACGGCACACTTAGGTGGCTCGGGTTCTCCAGGTGCTCCGCGATGTCTTCAAGAATCAACCGCTCGCCGTCGTCCTCGTACTTGTCGTCGTAGAAGGACGCTGATATGATCTGCCCAATGAAATCCACGATGAACGTGGCCATGCCGATCAGGACGAACGCATTCGTAATGGCAGTCACCGTGGTCATCATATCCACCTCCCCGACGTTGCCCTCGGACTGGTACTGGAGGTACGTACCCGCCCAGTCCCGGAGAATGAACGTCTCGTCGTGCGTGTGGAGCGTGGTGCCGGGACTCACGCTACTAGGATTTCTACTCCCACTGTAGATGACCTGCGTCCCGGGCCCCATGCGATCGGAAGTGCTATCCTGATAGATGCTCACCTCGGTTCTCAACGTCGTGTCGAACGGGTCCCACGGATCGGGGTTGACGTTGGTGGTTTCAATCATCACGCGCAATTTCAGGCCCATCAACCGGTGCGGCGCCCGCATGGCGGCGTACACCGCGCCACTCCCAGAAGCAGTGGTCGAACTCGCGTTCAGCTCCAACCCCGCGAGCTCAAGCATCTCGCCGTATGTCAGTTCGAGGGATGCGCCGTTCACGGCGGGGTACGTGGTTCGGGTGGCGCCTGAGGGAAAGTTAACAACCAGCTCATCCGGCGCCGCGCGAAGACCGTATGTCGTTTCAATCGTGATGTCGATGTTGAATTTTAGCAGCTCGGGGCGCGCGATGAAAGCGTCGTGGGAGTACACTTCAGTGAGCGAACAATCACTCGCTTCCACGAAGGATGCATTATCCGCATTATCGCATACTCTTTGCATGCTGCTCTGCCTCATGTGCGTGTTGACCCAGATGTCTCCTGGATTAACATGCGTGAATTCCGGCGCTGTGAGGTGGTTGGCGCACTGGGGATCGGCGAACGTCGTGCCGCCCGGGGAGACGTAATCGACGTATAAATTGCCCCCGTACGTCTCAGCGCAGTACGTTAAGTCGCTGGTGGAGAGTGACATGGCGGCTTGAAAATCACTCGCGTCCATCTTCGTTGTCACCACCGTGACCGGGACTTCGAACTTCATGTAGTTGTGCGAAACGACCATCGAGAAGAATGTGAATATAGTGATGCACGTCATGAAAAACAGGTGCATCATAATGAGCGTTTTGTCGTAAGTCTTCACCAGCTTCACGGTTTTGTACGCCACCGCATCCGCGATGGACTCCTTGAAGCGGTCCATCAGGGAAGGCATGGCGGCGGGGTGGCGCCCTCGACGGTGGCCAAATCTGTTTCAATCTACTTAGGCACACGGCACGCGCTCCAATTTTACGCGAGCGCGCCGTCCCTGGCTCGACCCAAACAAACTAAAAGCCAGGTCACGCAAGTCGCCTCACTCGACGCACGTCACGAACTCGCGGAGACGTCTTCGTTCCCGCGATGACCCCCTCCGGTGCGTCGCGCGTCTCTTGTGGCGTCACGAGGAGGCACTTCGCGAGGTCGTCGTGGATTTTATTCAAGAATTACACCCTCAATCGGTTACAGAAAATGGGCCAAAACGTACACGCTAGCGCGTCAATAGGCTAAAACCCAGCAAGGAAATTTCACAAAAGTTAATGGGTGATTCGGCCCGTTGCACAGGGACCTCATGGACACACTACGCCCGCTGATGGGAGAGATGGACGAGCGCCCTACAACGACGACCATACTGTGTATGCACCTCCAGTGATGAATAAACATTAACAACCCAGCTAGGTAATACGGAGGTGCGCACTTTACTTTCTCTTTCTCATAAATATCGAGTTTTATTTTTTCAATTAGTCCTCCTCTTCTTCGTTGATCACGGCGTAGGTGATGACCCAGAACAGAATCAGTGAAGGGAGCGCGAGGAACGTGTCCAGGTCGTCGTCCTTTGTGGCCTTGGAGACGGCTTTCTTCTGCAGCTTCGTTTGTTTCGGCGCGGGCGCGGGCTTTGACACGGTGACGGCGGGTGCTTTTTGCGACGCCACCGGCGCCACGGTGATAGTAGGCACTTGGACAGGTGCGGGCACGGGCTTCTGGGCTTGCACAGGCGCTTGCGCGGGAATGGGAATCGCGGGAATCAGCGCTTCTTCCGCAATCTTCTGGCGCGCCGCTTCCGCGGCCGCTTCCTGCTTGGCCCGCGCCGCAGCCGCGTCAGCGGCGAGCTTCGCGCGCGACGCCGCAAGGTTCTCGGCGGCGACGCGTTTCGCCTCGGCGGCGTCCGCGGCAGCTTTCTCGCGAGTCGCCTGCGCCTTGGCCTCCGCGTCCGCCTTGGCCTGTTCCGCCTTGACCTTCTCCGCCTCGCGGATCGCCTCGGATTTGGCCTTGGTATCCGCAGCGGCTTGCTGCTTCTTCTGCTCGAGAGCCGCTTCGTTCGCAGCCTTCGCTTCGGCACGCGCCGCGGATTCCTCTTGCGACGCCTTTTTGCGCGCCGCGAGCTCTTGTTCGACTCGCGCTTCGTTCGCCTTCTTCGCTTCAGCCGCCTTCGCGGCGGCAGCCTTGGCGTCGCCCTTCTCCGCGTCGGCAGATTCTTTAGCAGCTTTCTTCGCGTCAGCAGCCTTCGCAGCGGCGGCGCCCTTCTCCGCTTTCGCATTGGCTTTATCAGCAGCAGCCTTCGCCGCCTTGGCTTCCTTCTCTGCCTTCACTGCGGCGGCGTCCGCCTCGGGCTTGGCCGCTACGCGTGCGGCTTCCTCCTGCGCCGCTTGCTCCGCCGCCGCTCTCTCTGCCGCCTCCGCGGCTTCCGCAGCCGCCTTGGCCGCCTTCGCTTCAGCAGAGTACTCGCCGAGCTCGGCCATTTCCCGAAACTGTCTGCCGGCGTCGCTGAAGTTGACGTCCTCTACGGGCGCGGCGGCATCAGTGGATTTGATTTGCTCAGCCTTGGCGAGAAGCGCGGCGACGCGCGCTTCGGATTCGGCGGCGAGGTCGCGTTCCTTCTGCGCCTTTTGCGCCTCCACGGCGGCGCGTTTCTCTTCAACCGCAGCAGCCTTGGCGGCCTCGATCTCAGCGGATTTCTGCTTCTCGCTGGAAATAAGCGCGGATTTCTTTTCCGCGATCGCGGCGACCCGCGCGGCGACTTCCTTCGCCTCGGCGTCACGCGCGGCTTGAGCCTTGGCGCGATCTTGTTCGCGCTTGGCTTCGCGCTCGGCGATCGCCTTCTCGGCGGCCGCTTTCTCCGTGGCGGTCTTCTCCGCGCGCTCCTTCTTCGCGTCCGCCAGGGACTTGGCTTCAGCCGCCTTCTCGCGAGCTGCCCGCGCTTCAGCGTCAGCCTTGGCCTTCTCTGCTCTCGCCGCGGACGCCACCTTCGCCTTGGCGGCGGCGGCGACTCGCTCAGCGCGCGCCTTCGCGTCAGCCTTGGCCTTCTCGGCGGAAGCGGCATCACGTTCAGCCTTGGCGGCAGATTCAGTCTTGGCCTTCTCCGCGGAAGCCGCGTCAAGCGCAGACCTGGCGGCGTCATCCGCCTTGGCCTTCTCAGCCTTCGCGGATACATCAGCCCTGGCCTTCTCCCCCGCGGCGGCATCCCTCTTGGCCTTGGACGCGGCATCGGCCTTGGCCTT
>MDSY01035969.1_pt1 | contig 15060 bp, 18 predicted proteins | sample 811131 | NCBI WGS metagenome assembly MDSY01 (sample SAMN05326643, study PRJNA326480) | marine metagenome | isolation source: seawater | place: Atlantic Ocean: South West | collected 2010 | reverse complement strand
ATGACAGGAATAATGAATGGTTTGGTTCTGCATGGTGGCATTAAACCTTATAGCGGCACTTTCTTGACCTTTCTAGATTATGCAAGAAATGCTGTCAGGATGGCTGCTTTGATGGAAATATCTACAATATTAGTATATTCACATGATTCAATAGGAGTTGGTGAAGATGGACCGACTCATCAACCAGTTGAACACCTTACAAGCTTAAGGACTACTCCAAATTTAGAAACTTGGAGGCCTTGTGATACCTCTGAAACAGCTATTTCTTGGCTGTCAGCGATAACAAATATATCAAAGCCTACAGCATTGATTCTCTCAAGACAGAGCCTACCAACATTTGCAAGAAACGAATCGCAAATACAATCAATTTCGAAAGGTGCTTATGTCATCCATGAACCTAAGTCAGAAGTAGAGTTAGTTTTAATTGCTACTGGCTCAGAAGTTAAGCTTGCTATGGAAGTCGCAGAAGAACTTAAAGATAAGAAAAATATTAGAGTGGTATCTATGCCTTGCTCTGAGAGGTTTGATGAACAGTCTGACAAATATAAGACTTCAGTGCTAGGACATGGCATTAAAAGGGTAGCCATTGAAGCCTCTCATGAAGATTGGTGGAGAAAATATGTAGGCCTTGAAGGAGAAGTTATTGGAATGACTTCCTTTGGGGAGTCCGCACCAGGTAATGATCTCTTTGAGCATTTTGGATTCACTAAAGAAAAGATCATAAAAGCCTTAGGCTTATAAATTCCATGAAATTACTTGGATTGAACGATTTTCAATTTAAAGATCAACGTACCTTGCTGCGTCTAGATTTGAATGCCCCAATAGAAAATGGTGAAGTAAGTAACGATGAAAGGTTGGTAAGATCTTTGCCAACAATAAATCACATACTTAACAATGACGGCAGACTTATAGTAATTAGTCACTTGGGAAGACCGAAAGAGAATGGCAAACATCAACCTGAATTTTCACTATCCCCAGTTGTTAAGCGTTTGGAAGAGTTACTGAGCAGACCTATCAAATTGGTTTCTGACCTAACTAAAATGTCTTCAATTAGGAAAGGCGAGATGATAGTTTTTGAGAATATAAGATTCTTAGAAGGAGAGAAATCTAATGATCCTATATTATCTAAAAGATTAGCAGATATTGCTGACATCTTTGTTATGGATGCTTTTGCCACTTCGCATAGGGCCCATGCTTCTACTACTGGAGTAACAAAATATGTAGAAAAAGCATGTGCTGGTTTGTTACTGGAGGAGGAAATAAATGCTTTATCCATGATCACTTTGAAAGATAAAGGAAAATCACTTGCTGTATTGGGAGGCGCAAAAATATCCACTAAATTAGATTTAATAAACTCTTTATGCAAGAAAATGGACACTGTTATTTTAGGGGGAGGAATAGCAAATACATGTCTACTAGCCCAGGGATTTTCTGTGGGAAGTTCTTTAGTTGAAAATAGCATGCTCAATGAAGCCTTGGAACTTTCTAAACGGAGTAATGTAATAGTTCCAAGAATGTTAGTGACAGCAAAGAGTAAGGATCATGAAAGCCATATAAAACATATCGATCAAGTGGAAGAAGATGAATCTATTTTTGATATAGCTCCAGAAAGCTTCAAAGAACATGAAAATATATTTAAAGAAGCAACCACTATTTTATGGAATGGCCCGATGGGATTATTTGAAGAAAGTAAGTTTGCTCTAGGGACTAATCACGCAGCTAAAATGATTGTTGCGTCTAAAGGGTTTTCAGTTGCGGGCGGAGGAGATACTATATCTGCAGCTTCAAAGGCAGGAGTCTTAGATAAGATTGATTATGTTTCAACTGCTGGAGGTGCCTTCTTAGAGTTTATAGAAGGAAGGAAACTACCTGCTTTAGAAGCTTTACAATTGAAGCGAAAGAAATGAAATCTTAGGAGAAAAAAGATGGGTGACCTAAATAATATTGAAGAAGTGGCAAATTACATAGTAGCTGATGGAAAAGGTATTTTAGCAGCAGACGAAAGTAATCCTACCTGTGGAAAACGTTTTGATTCTATAGGCGTGGATTCCAACGAAGAAAGCAGAAGAGATTATCGTGAAATGTTATTCAGATCTGAAGGTATGAAGGGGAATATCGGAGGAGTTATATTGTTTGATGAAACTATTAGGCAAGAAGCGGAAGATGGTACGCCGTTGATTAATATAATTTTAGATCAAGGAGCATTGCCGGGCATTAAAGTAGATCAGGGTTTAAAGCCCATCGGGGAGTCTGGAGAGTCATTAACTCAAGGTCTTGAAGGGTTAGACGAAAGGCTTAAGGAGTATTATTCTTTGGGAGCAAGATTTACTAAATGGAGAGCAGTTATAAAGGTTGGTGATTTGTTACCTACCGAAGAAGCGGTTGTCAGCAATATGAATGCCCTTGCTGAGTATGCGAAGCTCGTTCAAGACCATAATATGGTACCTATGGTAGAGCCAGAAGTATTAATGGATGGAAATCATTCTATAGATCATTGCTTTGAAGCTACAGCGAGAAGTCTTGACTGTCTCTTTAACCTTCTTGACGATAAAGGAGTAAATATAAAGGGGACTATATTAAAGCCCAATATGGTTACTTCAGGTTCTGAAGCTCCTATTAAAGCAGATATAGATGAAGTAGCGAATCAGACCATCAAATGTTTAAAGATGTATGTTCCTGATGATCTTCCAGGAGTAACCTTTTTATCCGGAGGTCAATCAGATCTCGATTCAACTGCGCATTTAGATGCAATGAATAAGATAGGAGGTTTTACATGGAAATTGAGTTTTTCCTACGGGAGAGCTTTACAACAAGCTGCTTTAAAGGCCTGGATGGGAAAGAAAGAAAACTCTTCTTTAGCTCAAAAAGCACTTTCGCACCGAGCTCATATGAACAGATTAGCTTCTGAAGGCTCTTGGAGTGCTTCATTGGAAAATTAGATACCTCTTGAAAATTTTAGTTCAAAGGGTTTCTAAAGCAGGAGTAAAAGTTGACGGTGAGAATATTGCCTCTATTGCAAATGGTATTCTAGTTTTTGTAGGATTTGATCCCAATGATTCAATTAATCAAATAATAAAACTAACAAAAAAACTTCTAAATTATAAAGTTTTCAATGATTCTTATGGGAGAGTAGCTTTAAGCGTTCTAGAAGTTGAAGCAGAAATACTGCTGATTCCTCAAGTTACACTTTCAGTTAATACTGACAAAGGTCTTAAACCAAGTTTTTCTTCAGCAGCTAGTCCAGAAAAAGGATTAGACTTATTCCAGTCCTTCAAGAGTCACATTGAAAGTAGCTATTCAAGAGTGCAAACAGGAAAGTTCGGTGCCAATATGTCAGTAAGTCTTATAAATGAGGGACCAATAACCTATTGGTTTGAAGCTTAGTTATTTCTTATTTCTTATTTCTTATAAATATTCTAGCCAACATCAAACCAACCTCAAACAACAACCAGGCCGGAAGAGCAAGTAGGGTTTGTGATATTACGTCAGGCGGAGTTAAAAACATACCTATAGTAAAACAACCAATAATCACATAAGGCCTCTTTGCACTAAGTCCTTCAGGGGTAGATACTCCACTCCATATTAATAGAAATATAAAAACAGGAATCTCAAAAGCAAATGAAAAGGCAAACATCATACTTAGTACAAAATCTAAATATCTGCTGATATCCGTCATGACTAAAATTCCTTCAGGGGCCGAGCTTGTGAAGAAACCGAAAACTAGAGGTAAAACTAGAAAATAAGTGAATATAATTCCTGAATAAAAAAGTAATAGGCTAGATAGCATAACCATGAAGCTAAGACTTTTTTCGTTCTGGTACATTCCTGGAGCAATAAATTTCCAGACTTGATTCAAAGAATAAGGCATAGATATTAGCAAAGAAACAAAAAAGGTAAGTTTAAGAGGCGTTAAAAAAGGTGAAGCCACTTCAGTTGCTATCATAGAAGAATTACCAGGTAGAAAAACTTTTAAAGGTTCAGCTGCAATTTGATAAATATCATTCGAAAAATAAATTAGGCAAAGGAAACATAAAACAACAAAAATTAAGCAGTTAATTAGTCTAGCCCTTAACTCTATTAAGTTATCCATAAATCCGTTTTTTTCCATTACTAGATACTATTTATTAGAGTCTTTTATATCTTTTAAGATTTCATCATTTCTGGAGTCTTGGTATGTTTCATTCAATCCAAAAGTCCTGTTTATTTCTTGTTTAGTTTTGGTTATTTGACTTTTTACCCAAAACCAAGTTCTAGTAAATGCTTTAACTGCTTCAGGCAATCTTTTAGGACCCAATACAACCAGACTAACAAGCAGAACAAAAAGAAGCTCAAAAAAGCCTATGTCCAACATCTCTTACTTATTATCTTTGTCTTCTTCATCCATTGTCTTCCTAAAACTTTTAACTGTTTTAGCTAAGTCGGACCCAAGACTCTTTATTCTTTTGGTTCCCCCAAAAAGCAATAAAATTAATATTAGAATAATTAGTATTTGCCAAATACTGATACCACCTATTCCCATTTTATTCTCCTGTCTATTTTCTTAACGTGAAGACTTCTCTTCATGTCCGGAAGTCCCAAGTCTAGATTCCAGCTCAGATAGAACATCTTCTAATTCTAAACCTTCATTCTCAATTAGGACCATCGTATGAAACCATAAATCGGCCATTTCATGTATAACTTTTTCTTCTTTACCTGGAAAATCTGTTGCAGTTGATTCTATTAGTTCAAGTGCTTCTTCAAAAACTTTTTCGTTGATCTTTTTTGTTCCGTCTTCAAGTAAAGATTTCACATAAGAGTCTTCTCGATTTGATGATCTTCTTTTTTTAATGAGATCAGCTAACTTAAATAAAATATCTGCTTTCATAACGTCATGATAATAAAAAACCTACTGCAACTAATGCAAAACTTAAAACAATTAAATTAAAAAATCTTTTTTCATTAGATAATTTATTGAGCAATTCTTGATGTCTTGCTTCACTCTCCTTTTGGTAATTCTCAATTTTGCCTATTTGCTCAACCGCTGTTTCTGCAATTTCTGGAAGTTTTCTAGCCTTCTCTATCCAGCTTAAAGAGTTTTGCTTTGCCCATTCTGCAATTTTCTTTGGATCATACCTCTCTGAAATCCAGTTCTTCAAAAAAGGATTAGCTATAGACCAAAAATCTAAAGAAGGGTAAAGCTGTTTGCCTAGGCCTTCAATGTTTATCAATGTTTTCTGGAGAAGCATAAGAGAAGGTTGCATGCTAAGATCAAATCTTCTTGCAGAATCAAAAATAAATAGAAGCATTTCTCCAAAATTTATCTTCTCTAAAGGTTGGTCAAATATAGGCTCACATGCTGCTCTTATAGTATTTTCTAATTCATTTTGTCTGGTAGAAGCATCAACCCACTTTGCTTCTATTAAAATACTTGCAACATCCTTAAAGTTTCTTCCAATGACCGCCACTAACATTCTTCCAATTTGGAATTGCTCTTCTTCACTTAAAGTACCGACGATAGCGTAATCTACAGCTACATAAGAAGGATTTTCTGGATTTTTAGCATTAATAAATATATTACCTGGGTGCATATCAGCATGAAAAAAATTATCTATAAATACTTGCTTAAGAAAAATTTCTACTCCTCTTTCTGCTAATAGTTTGAAATCTATTCCTAATCCTCTCAATACATCAATATTATCAACAGGTATTCCTTCTATTCTTTCCATTACAAGAATATTCTCAGAAGTTAAATCTATATAAGCTTCAGGCACGTAAAGCAGATTATTGTTTTCAAAGTTTCTTTTAGTTTGTTTAATGTTTGATGCTTCAAGTTTCATATTTAGTTCCGCAAGAATGACGGATTCATATTCTTGAACTAGCTTTAACAGTTGGAGTCTTCTGGCATCATATGATTTTCTTTCAATATATCCTGCCAATCTTTTCATTAAGGATATATCTCTTTGAATAGTTTTCCTTATACCTGGTCTCACCACCTTAATGGCTACTGGACTCCCATCTTCTGCCAGTTTTGCAGAATAGACTTGGGCGATAGAGGCTGCAGCTATTGGCTTTTCATCAAAATCTGAAAAGACCTCGCTGATTGATCCATCAATCTCTTTCTCTATTAAGGCAATGGCTTTATCTGTAGGAAAGGGAGGGAGATTGTCTTGTAACGATTTGAGGATTTTAGATATATCTGAAGGTATCGCATCAGGTCTTGTTGAAAGTAATTGACCAAATTTAATAAAAATAGGACCAGATTCTTCAAGAGCTTTTTTTAGTCTTATACCTCTAGCTGACTTAGAAGAGTAAAGCCTCCAAGGTGATATAAAGAAGAATACGCTTAGAAATATAGGTGTATTGAAATCTTTTAAATCACTATCTATTCTTGCTTTAAGAAAAATATGCAGAATTCTAACTAGACGAAGAAAGTCTTTAAGCATCCATCATTCCTTTTTTTCCTGAGTGAATAGCCACAATACCATTAGTTAAGTTATCAAAATTACAATCAGAAAAGCCAGCAGATTCCATTAGATCTTTAAGTTCTTCTTGGTCGGGGTGCATTCTTATAGACTCGGCCAAGTACCTATAACTTTCCTCGCTTTGAGCTACAAACTCACCTATCTTTGGAATTACTTCAAAAGAAAAAAGATCATATAACTCTCTCAACAGCTCATTGGTTGGTCTAGAAAACTCTAAAATAATTAACTTTCCTCCAGGTTTTAAAGAAGAGAGTATTGATTTAAGTGCAGTCTCTTTATCGGTAACGTTTCTTAGACCAAATGCAATTGTAATTAAATCAAAAGTATTCTCTTTAAAAGGTAAATGTTGAGCATCTATTTGGGCTATTTGGACATCTTCTATGCCTTGGTCTATTAGCCTATTTCTTCCTTCTTTTAGCATTGACCAGTTTATATCTGACAAAATTATAGAACCTTGATGAGAAATTTTACTTCTCATTAATTTAACCATATCGCCGGTTCCTCCAGCCAAATCTAGAACCTTGAAATGTTCTCTTAAACCAGAAGTTTCAATTGCAATCTTCTTCCACAGTCTATGGATGCCAAAAGACATAAGGTCATTCATCAAATCATAGTTATCAGCAACAGAATCAAAGACATCTCCTACCAAGTCAGCTTTATCAGTCTCTTGAACTTGCCTGAAGCCAAAGTTTGTTTGTTTAGAGTCGCTTGTTGTCATAATAAGGGGTAAGTATTCTACTCTAAATAATTCTCAATCTAAGGATCTATTGGATAGAATTCTATTTATTGATGTGATGTAGGTTTCTATCCTTCTCGTAGCTCCCTTTATTTGTTTTTCTGAGGCCTTAGAGAAAACGCCCGAAATAATCCGAATGCTCATTTGTTCATTAAATTTACGATTTAATTGAAATTCCTCATCACCTAGGCTCTCAAAAGCCCTTAGATGATTAATCATAATCTTTTCAAAATCTTGATCATTTCTATTCTTTAATATTTTTATGAATTCTTCTATCCATTTCTCTTGAAAAAAGGCACGCTCAGATCTAGTATTTTTTAATTCCTTAACGTTTGCTTCTACATATTCTTTTTGAGATTTCGTTAATTTAAAATTCAATCTTCTAAAGCCCGCAATATAGTTTTTAACTACTTCTTCGGAATAACTTTTTTCTTTTTTTCTTGATTTCTCTCTCTTAATTTGAATTTCCTCAAAATGATTCTTGATTTCTTCAACCTGAGCATCTGTAAGCGTTTTAGAAAATTCCACAAAAGATTTTTCAAAATATTTATTTGATCTCTCAAATAGTCCTTGTCCATTTAGATAAGCTTTATTAATTAAATTATCTGTATTGCTGTTATTTAAATTTGTTAAGTCAACCAAAACAGATCTAATTATTGGAAGTTCATTGCTAGTAAACCAATCCACATAGTTTTTAGTTACTTTATCAATTTCATCTTTTTGTTCATTTGAGAAATTAGCGAATTCCTTGAAATAGTCTGCAAGGTATCCATCAGCTCTTTCATATATCCAGGAGCCCGCAATGGAGCACGAACTTAGGATAAATAGTAATGATATTGTTAGATAAATATTAAAATTTCTTTTCATCTTTGTTAGGGGTTATCACCATTTACAGTTAGAATTCTGACCGCAAATGCCTGAAACAAAAAAATATCCTACCCTAGTTTGGCTGGATCTTGAAATGACCGGACTTGATCCTGATTCTGAAAGAATTATCGAAATTGCTGTTGCTGTTACTAATCATGATTTAACAGAGATTAAAGAAGGACCTAATCTAGTTATTAAACAACCAAAAGAATTCATAGACAATATGGATGAGTGGAATACAAACCAACACAATAATTCTGGCTTAGTTGAAAGCTTAAAGGTCACAAAAATCACAATTGAAGAGGCAGAAAGACAAACTCTAGAATTTCTTAACTTACATGCAGAGAAAAGCCTTTCACCTTTGTGTGGTAATTCTATTTCACATGATAGAAGGTTTTTAAGGAGATATATGCCAGAAGTAGAATCATTCTTTCATTACAGAAATGTTGATGTTAGTTCTATAAAAGAATTATTAAAACGCTGGAACCCTGAGTTATTGGATGGGTATAAGAAGAAAGGAGGCCATCGTGCTATGGCTGATGTTTTGGAGTCTATTGAGGAATTAAAATTCTACAAAGAGAATTTCTTTATTTAATCAGTTTTTTTACCCGAACCCCCATCCAACATAGGATTTACTAATGGCATTACTTTAGCACTATCATTTGCTGTTATTTTAGAAATACCTTTTTTATCCACTTCGTCTATTCTCAAAATACAGCTAACGGGTATATAACTTCTTTGCACACCTTTGAACTCATTCTTGAGCTTTTCTTCGCTAGTATCTACTACTATTTGAGAGTTTTGGTCAAATATATGATCTTCAATTTCAATAAATCCATACATATCACTTTGATATATAGATTTTGCATATATTTCATAAATTTCACCTAATTGTATAAATACTACTTTGTAGATTCCTTTTTTTCCCATTACAATTCCTGCCTTTTTTAAATAAGAAATAACTTATTAGACTTAAAAAGTTATAACATTATACATATGGGCAAGAAATTATTTATCAAGACCCAGGGCTGTCAAATGAATGAATACGATTCAGATCGTATGCAAGACTTATTAAATTTAAGCCATGGGTTTGAGACAACTGAAAATGAAGAAGAGGCAGATCTTATACTTCTTAACACTTGCTCTATAAGAGAAAAGGCACAGGAAAAAGTTTTTCATCAACTAGGAAGGTGGAAAAAACTAAAAGAAAAGAATCCGAATTTAAAGATTGGTGTTGGGGGTTGCGTAGCAAGTCAAGAAGGCGAGGCTATAGCCAAGAGAGCACCTCAGGTAGATTTAATTTTCGGTCCTCAAACTATCCATAGAGTTCCAACCCTTTATGAGAACTCAGAAAAACTAGAGACCACTTCAATAGACGTCTCTTTCCCTAAGACTGAAAAATTTGATCATCTACCCTCCTCGCCTGGTCAAGGGCCTTCTGCATTTGTCTCTATCATGGAAGGATGTAATAAATATTGTTCCTTTTGTGTAGTACCTCATACTAGAGGAAACGAAATCAGCAGACCCTTAGAAGACATTATTGAGGAAGTTAAAGGTTTAGCGCTAAAGGGTGTGGTAGAGATAAGTCTTCTCGGTCAAAATGTTAATTCTTATAGAGATTCACAGGTCAAAACTAAAGGCTTAGGTCTCTCCAATCTAATAAGAGAGGTATCAGTTATTGAAGGTGTAGAAAGAATTTCATTTACTACCTCACATCCTTTTGAATTTGGGCAAGATTTAATAAATATCTATGAAGAGATTCCCGAATTAATTAGTTATGTTCACTTACCTGTTCAGAGCGGCTCTAATGAAATATTAAAATTAATGCGAAGAAGGCATACCCGAGAGGAATATTTTGAACTTATAGATAAATTAAGAGCAGCAAGGCCTGGAATTAGCTTTTCTTCGGATTTCATTATAGGCTTTCCTGGTGAAACCGATAAAAATTTTCAAGACACCATGGATCTAGTGGAAAGAGTTTGCTATGACGAATCTTTTAGTTTTATTTACAGTCCAAGACCAAACACAACAGCAAAAGATCTTGAAGATACAGTGCCTATGGAAGTGAAAAAAGAGAGATTAACTCTACTTCAACAGAAATTAGAAAACTCAGCACTTTCTATAAGCAGAAGGATGGTGGGAGAAACAAGAAGATGCTTAGTAACAGGCGTTTCTAAGAAAAATCCTGGTGAATTCCAGGCTAGAGCGGATAATAATAAGGTAGTGATATTCTCTTGTAATGATCATTCTTTAATAGGAAATTTTGTTGATATAAAAATTGTCCAGGCACAAAATAAATCCATAAGAGGCACGTTGGTTCAATAGACTTAATTTATATGAAATTTCAATTACAACCAGAAGATCACGAAAGAATAAGCAATCTATGTGGACCAACAAATTCAACGCTTAAGCAAATTGAAAAAGAATTAAAAATAAAAATTCTAAACAGAGGTTCCCAATTTAAGATTGAGGGCGAATCTCCAAATACAAAGCTTGCAAAAGATATAATTTTAAAAATTTATGACGAACTGCAAAACAAAAAGCAAATACAGCCTAGTGATATACATCTTTATTTAATGAGTGGTATGAATAATCTAAAAAATGGAAAAGATAATCAAGTTTCTGGTATTTCCATAAAAACACCTAATGTCAATATTTCTCCAAATGATGGAAACCAAGAAACTTACGTTTCAACTATTAGAAGCAAGGTGCTTACTTTTGGAATTGGTCCAGCAGGAACAGGAAAAACTTATTTAGCGGTAGCTTTGGCAGTACAGAAATTTGTCACCGGAGAAGTCGAGAAGATACTACTAGTAAGACCTGCAGTAGAAGCAGGAGAGAAGTTAGGTTTTTTACCAGGCGATTTAAGTCAAAAAGTTGATCCTTATCTTAGGCCTTTGTATGACGCATTATATGAAATGCTAGGTTTTAAAGAGGCATCGCAACTTATAGAAAGGAATATTATAGAAGTAGTACCTTTGGCGTTTATGCGAGGCAGGACTCTAAATAATTCTTTTATTATTTTAGACGAAAGTCAAAATGCAACAGTGGAGCAAATGAAAATGTTTCTTACCCGTTTTGGGTTTGGATCCAAAGTGGTGGTTACAGGGGATATTACTCAAATAGATCTTCCAAAGAATACTCTTTCGGGACTTGTTCATTCGTTAGAAGTACTTAAAAACATCGATGAAGTTGGCTTGGTAGAGTTTGATTCTAAAGATGTAGTAAGGCATGGGCTAGTTCAGAAAATTGTTGAGGCTTATGGCGAATATACTAAATAAGTGACTCTTTCTGTCCCTAACATTCACATTAGTGGAGATCGATCTGAGCTGTTATTCACTCATGAAGAAGCTTTATCTTGGTTTGTTTCCTTGCAAGAAGAATATGAGGCTTCAGTAGATCAATTAGGAAATTGTTCCCTGAATATAGCTTTTTTTACTAAAACTAAGATGCAAGATATGAATAAAAAATTTGCTGGTAAAGACAACCCTACAAACGTTCTATCATTCCCTTCAAATGAAGATATTAAAGGTGTGAGGTTTTTAGGCGATATAGCTATTTGTTCTGAATTGATAAAAGACGAAGCTACAGCTCAAGGTAAGAACGTCCAACATCATTTAATGCATATTTTTATCCATGGAGTTTTGCATCTTCTAGGGTTTGATCATGCAGAGCAGTCTTCTGCCGAACAAATGGAAGCTTTAGAGGTTAGAGTATTAAAAAAATTAGGTGTTGCCGATCCATATTAAAACCATCTATTATGTGCGTGTGTTTATAAATTGACGCGTTAATGAACGACGAACCCCCCAGTACATCAGCTGAGTCCAGTATTAGACTTAGCATAAGAAAGAAAATTAAGGATAAGATTAAAGAGGTTTACCAGAACTTTTCTTATAAACCGCAAAACAAAAAAGAACTTGCAGGATCCATAAGAGATTCTAGTGAAAGAGGTGTCCTAGAAAAAGGAACCCTAAACATGATTGAGGGTGCTTTAAGGGTATCAACTGATAAAGTAAGGGATATCATGATACCTAAACCACAAATGGTTTATGTAGATAGTGAGGAGAGCCCTGAAGACTTTTTGCCAAGAGTGGCTGAATCGAGTCACTCAAGATTTCCAGTTATAAACACTGAATTGGACAAAATAGAAGGTATTTTATTAGCAAAAGACCTTCTTCCCTTCTTTTCTTCAAAAAATATAGACGACTTTGAGCTCTCTAAAAATATTAGACCAGCAATTTTAATACCTGAAAGCAAAAAACTTAACGTATTGCTTGACGAGTTGAGGGCAGGAAGGAATCACATGGCCATAGTTTTAGATGAATATGGTGGAATTACAGGACTCGTGACTATAGAAGACGTTTTAGAAGAAATCGTAGGGGAAATAGAAGATGAACATGATAAAGATAGCGGTACTTTAATAAAAGAAATAGCAAAAGATGAGTATTTGGTTTCTGCTTTAACTCCCATAGAAATATTTAATGAAAAATTTGAATCCAAACTAAGCGATAAAGACTTTGACACCGTTGGAGGCATAGTTATGCATCACTTTGCAAGATTCCCTAAGCCAAATGATGCAATTAATATAGATAATCTTAGATTCATTATAAATTCCATAGAAAGAAGAAGAATTAAAAGAATAAAAGTTTCAAAGATAGCGTAATTTTTCTTTCCTAAGAAACAGTCTCTATTTAAGATAAGAATATGTTAAAGACATATCTTGTCGCTACTATTCTAGGTCTTCTTTTCTCATTAGGATTCGCTCCTAATGACTTGTGGTTTTTATCAATATTCTCACTAACCTGTGTCCATTTCCTTATACAGAAAAACAACAAAAGAGAACTTTTCTTTGTAGGCTATTTTTTTGGAATAGGGCTATGGACTGTAGGCATTTCTTTGTTGTATGTAAGCATTCACTACTATGGAAATATAGGTATATTATGGTCTTCTATATTAACGCTTCTTTTTATATTAATTATATCAATTTATTCTGGGCTTACTTTACTACTATATAATTACCTAAGATCAGACTCTAAAATCTTATCTATTTTCTCCTTACCAATTGCCTGGATAGTTGTTGAATATTTACGATCAATTCTTTTTACCGGCTTCCCTTGGTTGATATCAGGCACTATGTTAGCTACTACACCATTAGATGGATGGACTCCAATAATTGGAGCTCAAGGCAATACATTCTTTTTGTTACTTCTCTCTTCTCTTTTTTATCATTTAATTTCAAATTTAAAATATTATGAAAGCGCCCTACTCTCTCTGATCTTGCTTTTGACTTTAGTGGTTTCAAGTTTAGCTTTAAAGAATAAATCATGGACACAATTAGATGGTTCAGTAATGGCTTCTGTGGTTCAAACTAATTTGGAGTTAAAGCAAAAGTGGAGCACAGAAGGAGTAATTAAAACAAAAAATATGATAGAGGAAGCTATAGAAAGAGGTGTGGAAGAAGAAATTATAGTATTTCCAGAAACAGCTTTAATTTTTAGTCAGAGTGAGATGGCCGATTGGATAGTTGATATAGACAATCAAGCTAGGGGAAAAGGTATAACTTTATTAACAGGCATAGTTGAAAGGGAAGATAATTTCAAAGTAAGAAATAGAATATTAGGCCTAGGAGAAGCAGATACTCATTATGACAAGATAAAACTAGTTCCATTTGGAGAATTCATTCCTTTTGAGCATCTTACTGGTAAATTTTTTGATATATTGGGGCTAAAACTGACAAATACACTTCCTGGAGAAGAACTAAACATAATAAATGCTGGAAATATAAGGATTTCAGCTAGTATATGCTATGAAATTGCTTTCCCTGACTTAATTAGGAAAACTGCTTTTGATAGCAACTTAATCGTTACAATAAGCAATGATACCTGGTTTGGCAGATCTTATGGCCCAATTCAGCACTTAGAAATTGCTCAGAATAGGGCCTTAGAGCATAAAAAAGCAATTTTAAGGTCCACAAACAGCGGAATAAGTGCATTTATATCAAAAAATGGAGAAATAATAGAAAAACAGAGTTATTTTGAAGATAAATTACTCAGAAAAGAGATAAACTTGTATAAGGGTGAGACTTTCTATGCAAAATATGGAAATTTCCCTCTATTTTTAATTATAAGCATTATGTTTATGTATTTATTTATTAATAATAGAAAAAATTATATATTTAATTAGATAATTAAATTAAAAGGAACAAATGTTATTTAATATATTAATAAGAAAATTTAAATTACTATTATTCTTTATTTTATTTTTAAATTCATGCAGTACTATGATTATGGAAAACAATATAAAATATAATAAAAATAGTGTTTTACAATCTATTGCATCTATTGATCAATCGTTTAATCAATTGGAATCGCTATTGTATGTTGATATAGACAATCAAAACATGTTTTTTTTAAAAAAAGGTACAGTTTTTAAAGTTTATAAGATATCAAGCTCGTATTATGGTACAGGTAGTGAAGCTAATAGTTTAAAAACCCCACTTGGAAAACATGAGATTTACAAAAAATTGGGTCAGAACCTTCCAGTTAACGCAATACTAAAGGGAAGGGTGTGGAACGGAGCTATAGCAAATATTATAACTGAAGAAGTGGATACTGATTTTGATCATGTTACATCTAGAATACTATGGTTAGACGGCTTAGAAGTAGGTAAAAATAAAGGCAAGGGAATAGACTCTAGGTCGAGGTATATTTATATACATGGTACTGCAGAAGAAGGATTAATAGGAAAACCTGCCTCAGATGGCTGTATAAGGATGTATAATTCAGACGTAATTGAGTTATTTGAGCTTGTTGAAGAGAAAGCGCAAGTTTGGATATATTAAGATTCTACAAAAAAGGGATTTATATGAAGAAGTTATTTATATTTATATTATTGTTTATTGGAAATTACATTTATTCTGATTGTCCAAAGGTTTTAGACCATGATATTAGAATACTTGATTCGACAGAATCAGTTAATCTTTGTAAATATGAAGAT
>MDSY01019307.1_pt1 | contig 15060 bp, 11 predicted proteins | sample 811131 | NCBI WGS metagenome assembly MDSY01 (sample SAMN05326643, study PRJNA326480) | marine metagenome | isolation source: seawater | place: Atlantic Ocean: South West | collected 2010 | reverse complement strand
TTCTGCAATGCGATCGCCCCCACACGAAAAGCGCTCTTTTGAGACTGTTGACGCTTCCGAGCCATCCTCTGTGGCCTCCAACAGCAGCCCTTGCTCCGACATCTACTGTAACTCGCGCTCCTCATCATCTGTGGACGAAGCAGAGTTGAACCCATCGACTCCCCCATCGACTCCCCCATCGAATCGCGTTCGCACTGGAGATGGTGATCAATACTCCGGACCCTACCATTCACCCTATCGCCCATACATGGAGCCTCTAGAAGGTGTTGCGGTGTCCACCACACTCGTCCCAAGTGCCGAACCACCTCGAGTCAATCGTGAGATCGACATCTCCAACCGCACTCAGTCGAATGGCACAGGCTCCGCCTTGGGTGAAAGCTTTCTCATCCAGAGAGAAAAGCCTTCCACCCAAGCCGCCGGCGGGATGGAGTTAGCGGGATTGCTAGGGATGGCGAGGCGAGCGGATGAGGAGGAGAGTCGGACACCTCGTGAAAAGGGCGTGTCGAGAGTTGTTGCCGAGCTAAGTCCATGGCGACATGACGGCACTGCTGATGACGATGATGAAACGCTCTCGAGTCAGAACGCTCCTGAGTGACATCTCGTGTAAACCAAACTGCAGGTCTGGCGAGGAAGCGCAATGTGTGACATTACTGATTTGAAGCGCAATGCGACCGTACTGGTTCAACGATGATGGTCGAGAATTCTGATTGCATATGTTACCAAATCACTGCACTTCAACTTACTACGTACAAGTGCGACACTACGAACCTCAATCAAAGGCTATCCGCGGCGCCTTTTGTAGAGCATGCACCTCTTGCATCAGATGGCGCACCCGCTCCGCCTCGTGGTTTGACTCGACCAAGCAAGTCACCGTACCCCCAGCGCCACGCCTCGCAGTTCGGCCGACGCAATGCACGTAGCCAGTCACTTCCGTGGGCATGTCGCGCAGCAAGACGTGTCTCACCAGAGGGAAATCGAGCCCGCGCGCCGCCGCATATGTGCAGATGAGCACTTTAGCCTCCCCTCGACGGAACGCAACAAGAGGATCCGAGAGAGGATCTGAGCCGAGTCCAGAAGTGAGCCCGATCGGCGCGTCGTGCTCAGTGGACGCGAGGAGCAATGGCTTCAGCTCTGGAATTGATCCCTCGATGAGCTTGTGCAGGCGCTCGGTGGCGGCGCCGTCTCTGCAGAAGACCATCGACGTGCCGGCGGCAAGTACCGGGTCATCGGAGGCGTCTCTAAGCACCCTGAGCGCCACTTGGTCCCTATCAGCCGATTTTCTCAAGTACTCGAAACGCTGGCGAAGTGTAGGTACGAGCGTCCCGCGCCGCCCAGACTCGGTTGCTTGTGCGAGTCGGCGCGCCGCAGGAAATCTGCTCGAGAGGGTTGCCTCGTGCGCGGCCGTCAGATGCGCGGTCACGAGTAGGTACTGTGCCGAAGCTGGCAAGGCTTCGAGGAGTCCTTCACCTATCGTTGAGAGACCATCCTCGTAGTTGCCTCCACACAGCAGCGCGTCGCATTCGTCCAAGGCTACCATGCTAACATTACGGATCGCTTCGAGAGCCAGACGACTCCCCAACAGCTGCGCAGGCGTCCCTACCAGCAGCGTTGCCATGCGCACGCTTGGCTGGCTGCTACTCTCGGCACTACCACCACTCGTATTCATGCCGTCAAGCTGGGCTAGGCTCTCCACGACGAGATTGGGGATTTCCTTTGTGAGGTTTCGAGCGGTGCTTAGATGCTGAAGTGCCAGTGCAGCCGTGGGCGCGAGCACGAGCGCGCGAGGTGCGTTGGCGTCGTGCGCAGTTTCCTCCATAGTCTCGGCCATCTCCGCCAGCCGCTGCAGTAATGGCAGCATGAAGATGAGCGTCTTGCCAGATCCAGTCTGCGCAACGACGATCTGGTCGTCTCTACCGCCAAGTGAGAGAGCCAGTGCCTCTTCCTGAACGACGGTGAGCCGAGCGATGCCCATGTCGCGGAGTGAACGAACTAGGGCGCTTCTGACCATGCCGAACGAGCTCGAGCTCGCCGCTGCGCATGCCGCAGCGCTCCGCGGAGCGAGGCGCTGCCAAGAAGATATCCGCATTAATGGTCAGTCCGCAAGTCTTAAAAGTTGCCAAAGAATCGTGCGCCACCTGCCAATCGCGAGGCCGTGTTTTCACAGATGCTGTCGAGGTTGCTCGCCGCGTACGGGCTGTTGGTCATTGCGTCGGCGCTCGACGACGAGTCGGTGGCATACTACCGCTCCGTTGCCGAGCGACCAGTTTCCGATTCTGGCAAATTCTCGCTCGTGCTCCTCACATCTGCGGCTGAAGCCGACGGCGCTGTCTGCCTCGATGGCTCTCCCGGTGCCTACTACTTGCGCGAGGGGAGCGGCGACGGTGCTCAGAAGTGGTACATCCACCACGAAGGCGGTGGCTGGTGCGAATCCCTCGACGATTGCCACGACCGCAGCTATACCTACCTGGGCAGTACTCAGTTCAGCCTTCCGACGATGAGTCCTGTCGGCGGCTACTTTTCGCAAGATCCGGCCGTCAACCCAATGATGCACAACTGGAACATGGTATATCTTCGGTACTGCGATGGCGGGTCCTTCACGGGCGACAAGTCCACCCCCACCAACCACGCCAACACGCAGCTCCACTTCCGCGGACGGCGGATCAGGGAGGCGATGCTCGCTTCGCTTCTCGCTGATCACAAGCTGGGCGCCGCAACCGACGTTGTCATCGGCGGTTGCTCTGCCGGCGGCCTCGCAACGTATCTGCACGCCGATCATTGGTGCGACGCTCTCGCCAAGGCTACAGCCGATCCTGTCACGGGCGATTCGGCAGCGTGCGTCGCGATGCCAGATTCGGGTTTCTTCCTCGACTATGAGAGCCCTGCAAGACGAGATCGTTTTGGAGATCTTTTTGGTCGGCGGCTCAGCACACGCGCGGGAACCTACCGCGAGGGGATGCGCTGGCTCTTTTATGCGATGAACGCAAGCGCGGGGGTGGGCTCGGAGTGCCTCGCAGCGTACCGCGGCCGTGGCGGTCCGAGCGCCAATGCGTCAGCCTATCTGTGCATCTTCGCGGAGCACGCGGCGCCGTTTGTGCGCACGCCGCTCTTTGCGCTCCAGCCCGAGTTTGACTCGTGGCAGCAGAGCCACGTGCTCGGAGAGGGGGGGTCGGTGGCGGTGATGGGCGCCAACGTGAGCTCTCGGTTGCAGTCCGCCCTTCTAAAGCCCCACCGGCGCAACGGAGCTTTCCTAGACTCGTGTAGCCACCACTGTGGCGCCTGGGGAGAGATCAGGATTGATGGGCTTCTGGTGGCCGATGCGTTTGCCCAATGGTATGAGAGCGTCCGGCAGGGGACGCGGCGTCCGAGGAAGCGGCTCTGGCGGCAGGGGAGGCCCTTCCCGTGCAAAGGGTGTTGTCAGCTTGATGGAGTGGCAGCGCCGCTGCCACCAAGGTGGAGTCGGTGGGGAATGGCGGCGGTGGTTTTGGCGGCTGTGGTAGTCTTCCTTTGGCGGAAGCGCGCCGGCAGAAGCATGGTGCCAAATGCTCTGAGACCAGCGTCAAGAAGGAGTACGAGTTCGAGTAGCAATTGGTCAATCTCAATGTGAATCTAATTCTAATCATGAAGCATGGTGCCGGATGCTCTGAGACCAGCGTCAAGAAGAAGTACAAGTAGCAAACTTGGTCAATCTCAATGTGAGATCTAATGCTAATAGTACCACTGATACTGATACTCATAAAACTCATCTCACTGTGACACGACTCATATCATTAATCATATAAGTATTTAAGTATATACTATCAGTACAAGCGGCGCGTGCCGCGGATATCGGCGCGCAGCGCGGCCACCTCCTCAGCGAGCGCGGCCGTCTCCTTTGCTTGACGCCGACTGGACTGCTCGGACGATTCGACCGCCTGCTCGATACGTGCGCTCAGCGCCGCCCTCTCCCTCGAGAGCTCTTCGATGCGTGGCGTCAAGCTAGCGCTGAGCGTCTGCTGATCGATCCCAAGCGAGTCCATACTCTCCACCATGAGCACTACCGCCTTTCGATGCCGAGAGAGCTCGCTACCATGCGCTGACACCTCCGCCGATACCTCCCTCAGTTGTCTCAAGAGCTCCGCATCTTCCGAGCGAGCACACTCGTGCGCTGCGGCGCCTCGCTGGGCCTCATCCCGCTGGGCCTGATCCCGCTGGGCCTCATCCCGCTGGGCCTCATCCCGCTGGGCGTCCTCTCGCTGTGCCACGACCGCCCACGTTTCGATCCGCTCCACCAGCGCTGCAAGGCCCGCGTACCGATTCTCCGTGTCTGAGAGTCTCTGCGCGAAGCGGCTCTTGAGCACCCCGAGCTCATCCTCGAGTCTCCCGCAGCGCTGCGCGAGGTGGTGGTCGGGTGATCGGGTGGCGGAAGGGTGAGGGATACGCTCGCCACCCAGGAGTTCCGACAACTCCACCTTCCGCGCCCGAAGCTCTTCGTCGAGCTGCGTGATGGCCGCTCGGACAGCCTGCCGCTCGGAGTCGGCGAGCTGGCTCTCGCTGCTCAGCCGCGAGGTGGTGCTCGCGGCCTGCACGGCGAGGATCTTTGCGGTCTTGGAGGCCTCTCTGGCCGTCGTGGCCTCGAGCCGCAACGAGCGCAGCTCGTCCTCCACCGTGCTAGAGAGATTGCTGATCGTCTGTGTGACGCGACCCAGCTCGGCCTTGACAAAGTCGAAGACGGCCTGGTTCTGGCGCTCGAGCTCGAGCTGGGCCACCTGCTGGGCCTGCAGCTTGGAGACCGCCTCGTGCAGCGCCTGCACGTCGTGTGAGCGCACAGGTGAAGTCACCGCAGCGAACCCCGCCCTCGAGAAGGGCGAGAAGGGCGTCGTTCCAGCCATTGGCGCGAATCACGTTTGTAAACATCCGGATTTGGCTTTTAAATTTTAGTTGCCATGGATCCTAAACATATTGTCACAAAGTTCGTCGTGTTGGCAATTTCCTAGCGAGGGTCCATGCGCCTCTCTGCGAGCGTGCCTCCGGCTGTGGTGGCGGCGCTGCTTGGGTCTGCGAGCTGGCGGCCATGCGAGGTGCGCACGCATACGCTCCATATGTGCGCGCCGCCGCCCGCCGCCTTCGACGAGCAGCCCCTCGAGCAGCTCAACAGCCTGCTACACACATCAGTCGAGGCAGCAGCCGCGCAGCAGCAGCGGCTGCGCAAGGTGGATGCGATCGACGGGTCCGTGGACGGGTGTACGGACACTGCTCCCACTACCGCTCCGCTCGCCTCTCCACGCGCCCCCTCCGCCGTCCACCTCGTCGGCGTCGGCCCGGGTGACGTCGAGCTCCTCACTGTCAAAGCGCTCCGCCTCATGTCGAGCGCCGACCTTGTGCTGTACGACCGTCTGATCTCTCCCGAGGTGCTCGGGCTGGTGAACCCATCCGCAGCCATGCTATACGTTGGCAAGGAGAAGGGACTCCACACGCGCAAACAGGATGAGATCCATGCGCTCCTCCTCCACTTTGCGACCGCCGGCCGTACCGTAGTCCGTCTCAAGGGTGGCGACCCGACCGTCTTCGGCCGGGGCGGCGAGGAGCTCGACTTTTTGGAGCGGCAGGGGGTCAAGGTACATGTCGTCCCTGGGATCACCGCCGCGTCGGGCATCGCCGCCAGGCTGGGAGTCCCCCTCACGCACAGAGACCACGCGGACTCTGTACGGTTTATAACTGGGCATGCACGCTCGGAGAGCACGGCGTCGCTTGATGAGCGGTACCCGTGGGTGCAGCTTGCGGACGCGCGGACGACGCTCGTCATCTACATGGGACTCTCCACCCTTCCGGACCTCGCCGAGGGGCTCGTCCACGCAGGGCTCGACGCGGCGACGCCGGCGGTCGCGGTGCAGGACGGCACGACGCCCACGCAGCGTGTGGTTTCCGCACCGCTGGGCGAGATCGCGGAGAGGGTGTTGGAGGCGGAGCTGCGCTCGCCGACGCTCGTGGTGATCGGCTCCGTCGTCTCGCTCCTCGCAGCAGACGCAGAGCACGAGCACGCGCTCGCCGAGGCCCTCCTCGAGCATGTGGGCACACCGACAGCGGCGCAAAATGACATGCCGGAGTGGGCAGAGCTCGAGCGGCTCTTGGGCGGCGAGGGCACGCAGGTGGGCGCAGCGCAGACGGCACGCTTGCAAATCCCACCTGAGCGATGGGAGCAATTGAAAGACGAGTTGAGCGCCTTCGAAGAGCGACAGATAGCGTCGTCTTAGTTCTCCTCATGCAGCATCCGGAGAGCATCAGCATGCTGAGCATGTATTTATATATATAAATATATAATATAAATATATGATTATGATACGTTAACGTTTCACGCATTATATATATGTATACTTAAACCTAGACTTCCGTCGACTATATAGCCATCACATGGTATGATACTATATACAGTTATAGAGCGCGTGTCTCATACTGATACTCAGTGGCTACCTCATTCTAATAGTCGCACGGCGACTCCTTGCCCTGAGAGCCGCAGCTGCTGTCACCGTGAACGTGAGCGCAGCGCCAATACCTACCAATGCTCCTGAAGCAGCCGAGACCCAGAGCGCCGACCGTGGAGTCTTCGTTGGAGCACTGCTTCGGCGGCTCGAATGCAAGCCTTCTTGCGGTGCCATGCTGAGTTCTAGCTGCTCGAGGTTCGGCAGCATCCGCGGGATGGGCGGGATGCGGAAGTTGAAATCGTACGGGAATTCTGGCATCTCGGGAAAGCCGAGCGCATCAAGCCGAGAGCCCTCATTCAGCCACTCACACTGCTTGTCCGCCGGAGCCTGCGCAGAGCTCGCCGAGGTAGCGAGTCCAGAGGCGTCTCCACGGAGCGAAACGATGAATCGCCGCCATGCGCTCTCTAGACGGCTTCCCATCGAGAGCCCAAGCGCTCCGAAGCAGGCGCCGAGCTGGGCCTGTGTGGGCGCAGGGAGCGCGACCCACCAGCACGCGAAGCGCTCTTGCCACGCCGCCAGCCACGCGTCTTCTTCAGTGGTACACGGGCTGAGGCTGCAAGGCGGCTGTCGCCATGCCTCATGCCAAACTTCAGCCGGACGTGCCAACGAAGCCGCACCCGCCGCCTCGCGGAGCTCGCGCGCGCGACTGGCCCCGCCAGCGGCATGCTCCCCGCAGCTCTCGCTCGATTCGCCCGTCGTGCCATCGCTCGGCTCCGACGGCGGCTCAAGCACAAGCAGGCCCTCGTAGAGATAACGGATCGGAAGACGATCGAGAACAATCTCGAGATGCTCATTATGCATTGGGGCGATCTTGGCGACCTCGTAGGCGGCACGGTCTCGCCAGACGCTGAGTGTTGCATGGGTGAAGCCGCCCTCTTCGGCATCATCAGTCGGGAGTATCCCCCAACGCATCGCAAACTTGGAGTATGCTTTGGCTGCCTCGACCTTATCGGCAAAGTAGCCGATAAAGGTCCGCTGGACGGGCGATTCGAAGACGACTTCAAAAGGCTTGGACTCGTCGAGCTGGTCGCGCGGCGGCGGCGGCGGCGGCCACTTGTCGCCGTGAACGCCTCCAGCCACCATGAAACTCCACGGCGAAGCCTTCTTCCGAATGTCTCGCACGCCCATGTAGCCAGTATTGCTGAGAGGATCGGTGAGTAATGTGAGTGCCGCCTCCTTCTTTGCGTCCGTCTTTGGAGGAGTCGGATCACTCGTGCTGGCGCGGCGGAGGAGCTGGAAGCCCTTGAGGCCCTTCTTCTGAGCCGACCACCCACGCACATGCTCAGTGAACGACGCCTCGAACGCCGACGCCGAGTGCGGCGTCAAGGCATAGCGACACATGACAACGAATGCCGTCGACGGTAACTTGGCCATCCCATCAATCCCAGTGTATGAGCCCTGGTGGGCCTCGACGACGCCCTCGCGCCATTCGGTGACGACGCTGTGCCAGGTGATTTCAGGAGGCGTCGGGTCCTTCGTGTTCATCACCGCGTTCAGCGTGTCACGCGCGAAATTGAACATCCATGCGAGAGGGACAGATGAGGGCGATTTGGAGCCGAGCTCAGAGCCTCTCCACGCATCGTAGCTCTGCTTGCCATCCCAGACGGTGGTGGCGATGTAGTCGGTGTCCTCTAGGTGAGCCGCTGCATCCGCCACCAATGAGAGATGGAGTGATGGCCCCGAGAAGTGCACCTTGGCCTTTGGCATCATCCAGTCGAGCTCATCAAAGCCGGCGGCGACCGAGGACTTGTGCTCGCCTGGCGCTGATCCTTGCTGCAGGGTGAGGCGCGCGCTTTGGCCGTCGGGTGTGGTGAGCAGGACAGCTTTGCGGTGTGCCGGGAGCGTCAGGGAGGTCTCTGGCGCTCGGCGCATCAGCACAAAGAAGAGGAAGCCTTTGAGTAGCCCGAGCCTTGAATTGCGACCCGCCCACAGCTTCTCGAAGGCGTGGCCGCGGCCTTCGCGAACTCGGAAGCCGCCCGTGCCGGTGAAGGCCGGCACCAGCTGCGCCGCTCCATCCGCATCCGCGCTCGCCACCAGAGCAATGGCGGAGAGCAGCAGCCCAAGTGGACGGAAGGAGCCGGACATGTCGCCGAGGTGCGGAAACTGGAGGAGGGGTACTCTTCGTTACCTTTATGCTGCACGTGTTTTGACTAAACGCGCGTTTGAAAGATGGTGGCGACTCGTTCTGCCTCGCCAGCGCGCGGCATGCGTAGCCCCGGCGCGTACGAACGGAGTGCTCGGTCGACTGCCGGCGCCAGGGCCAACCAAGCCGCCCTGCTCAGCCGCCAAGTTGCCGCCGAGGCTGCCAAGAAGGGCAAGGCCGCGAGGGCCGGAAAAAAGAAGTCGCCTTGGGCAACCTACCAGACGCTGCTCGTCCGCCGCCCCTTCGCGATGAACATGGCGACAAGTGGGATAATCTCCGCAGCCGGTAACCTCACCCAGCAGAAGCTCCTCTCATCGAGTGAGTTCAATCTCCAGGCGCTCATAAAGGGTACACTCGTCGCGACACTCCTGATCGCTCCAGCCGTGCACTACTGGCTCGGTTACCTCCGCAAGAAGAAGTTCCACTGGGTGGTGGGTGCGGCAGCGGACCAGTTCATATTCTCGCCCCTCCTCAACCTGTGCATCTTCTGGACCTTTGCGCTCATCGCAGGCGGAGTCCAGTTCTCTTACCCGTCATCCGCCGAGTTGGCAGACGCGGCGACGCCGCTTACGGTATCTCTCTCGCTCTACCGTGGTATGTTTCCGTCGGTGTGGAATTACGCTCCCATATGGTCGACCCAAATCACCGCATACAAGCTCTGGATCCCAGCCGTGCTCGCACGCGAAAAGCTCGTGCCGCCGCACCTCGCGCCCGTCTACAGCAATCTCGTCGGCTTTGTATGGAATATCATTCTTGCTGGCATCATGGCGGGATCGTGAGCTGTGCTGGAAGAGGCCTGGCGGGTGTTCATGGCTCGACTATGGGCCTAGCCACCGTGGATTTCTATGGCGTTGCATGAGCAGCTCATAGATCGAGATTTGCTTCATTGTTAATATAGTTCAATATGAATATGTTGATGTTCTGATGAGATGATGATGAGTGTCTGCCGCTCACAGAACCTAGCTCACACAGAAGACCTCGTCGGGTCCACAGACGTCCTAACATGGACACTGATTGCAACAGACAGCACAGTGGCAAGAGTGACAACGGGTACAGTCTTATTTATGGTAACATTGATTATTGATCTATATCAAATTCAAATTGTTATTCTTAAATTTATATGCGCGTTTATTATAATTATGTAGGTTCCTACGACCTAATAAAATACGTAGGAAAATTACAATTACCCAAGGTATACTTTGGCGTATTTTTGGCATCTCCTTGATACAAATCGACTGTACACTCCCACACCCAAGAACACTCAAAACTACAACTCCACTGCCGGTTCAGCTACTGCTGGTGCGTCGTCCTCCGGAGCAAGCTCGTTCTCTGACGCATCTTCAGCAGCGCTTTGATCTGCTCGTCCGTCTGCCGCAGCCTCATCCGCGCGCGCGCGTTGGTGCGTTGGTCTGGATCCAGCCGTGCGATGCTCTTGGCTCTCGCACGTGTTGAAAAGCCTCGTGCGCTGGGCGTCGATCTCGCCAGGCTCGAGCTCCTCAGCTCCGTAAATTCGCTCGTAGCACTGCTCGCTGCGGCAGCGCAGGATGCAGTTTTCGCGTTCATATTCGTGGACGCCAGCGCAGGTGATGCGCTCGCAGTCACGCCTCCGCGTCTGCATGTTGCGAGCGTGCCGGCTGTTCCGCTTCGCAGCCTCGCCGCACGAGGCCAGCAAGACCAAGAGGGCGAGGCGCATTAAGTTTTTGGGCCAGTTTTTAAAGATTCGGACTTAATTTCACTTAATTTCGTGCTCTCGTGCTCAGAGCTGGGTCCGTCGTGTCAACTCCGCTGCCCGCGCACGCTCTGGGTGCCGGTGCGTGCCGATGGCGAGCCCCGCCTCAATGAAGCGTTGCGCCAGCGCCGTCTTGGGGAACGGCGGCGGCTACTGCCCCGCGCCAACTCTGGCCGCGGCTGCAAGCAGCACCAGCCTGGCTGCAAGCAGCAGCGGCCTGGCGACGAGCAGCAGCGGCGCGGCCTTTTCCTCCACGGGCGGCGGCACGACGGCTGGACGGAGCTCGTGGAAGGACACCGTGCTGCAGGCGAGCACGCGCCCCCCACACCCGCCACCCACGCGACGCCACTCCGCCCGCGCCCCCGTGCCATCCCCCCGCCCTTCCGACGCGACGCACCCTAACCTGCGCCCCCCCGCCGCTGCCTCCCACTGCAGGAGAACAAGAGCCTGAAGAAGAAGCTGGAGGCGGTCAAGCTCGAGAATGAACAGCTCAAACGCTCACTCTACGAACTCTCCGCACGCTACAATGCCGCCATCGTCCGTTCCGGCCGCCCAGCGGCCACCGACGGCTCTACCGCTGATCCCGACCCTTGCGCCGCTCTCGATGCGGAGGCGTCAGCGGCGGCGGATGCGATGGCGGCGAGCTTATTGATCGACGGCGCACGCCCCTCTCACACCACCTCCGACCCCGATCCCGCCGACGCGCGCGCCGCCGCGCTCATCGAGTCGCACGGCGGCGTCGCATGCTCGCCCACACGCCCACGGTTCGCGCGCGCGGGCGGCTCGAGCCCTTCCGAGAGCGCGGCGGCGGTGGCCTGCCGCTTCAGCTGTCACGCAGAGCTCAGCGCACACAAGGGTGCCGTCTACTGCGTCCAGTACTCCCCCACAGGCCGGCTCCTTGCCTCGGGCTCGTTTGATAAGACGGTGCGATGTTACAAACGGTCCGAGGAAGCGCTTTGCCTCCGAGAGCATACGCATACGGTCTCAGACGTTTGCTGGGCGTCGGACAGCGCGAGCCTGCTCTCCGGGAGCTACGACCATACCGTACGCCTCTGGGATATCGCGCGTGGCACCGCAGCCTCCAGCTGGCGCGTGCCGAGCGCCGAGGCATTCGTTCTGTGCGTCGCCTTCACCGGCAGTGCCGAGAACCCCGGCGCGAACAGCACGTCATTCGCCGCTGGATGTTCGGACGGCTCGCTCGTCGCCTTTGATCGGCGTGCGCCAGAGCCGACGCTCTGCGTGCGCAACGAGGGCGGCATGCTCAACTCTCTCGCCGCCTTTGGCGAGCACCGGCTCCTCAGCGGTGACCGCCGCGGCTGCCTACGAAGCTGGGATCTGCGCCGTCCGGAGCGGCCGGTGGCTGCGAGCTGTGCCATCTCCGCCAAGCCCATCTCGAGCGTAGTAGCATCCGTCGAGATGCCCAGCCTCGGTGGACGCAGGCTACTCGCCGTGAATGCGTACGACGATGTGTTGCGCGTGCTCGACTTGCCGAATGCGTTTGTGATGGGTAGCGGCGGCGGCGGCGGCGGCGGCGGCGGCGGCGGCGGCGGCGGCGGTGGAAATGCTTCGCCGCTGCCGTCAACGGGATCGGTGAGCAGCTGCAGCAGCAGCACGGGCACGCCCGTCTCGGGCTGGGGTGAGGGCAGGGGCGAGCACCAGGGCGGTGGCGAGAGTGCGAGTTGCACGAATGCAGACGCGAATGGCGTCGCGAATAGCAGCGTGAACGGCGTCGCGAATGGCGTCGCGAATGGCGTCGCGAATGGCGTCGCGAATGGCGCTGCGAACGGAGCTGCGAACGGCGGCGCGGCGCTCAGCGAGGCGCAGCTACAACGGACCCCGCCGCCGCCTGAGCGCGAGGGTACCGCCGATGCGAGCTCCGAGGGCGGCGGTAGCGGCTGCGGTGGATCCATACGCAGCGGAGGTGTGTGGGCGGCGTCCGAGCTGCGGAGTACACACGAGCTGACTGGGCATAAGAATCGATCGTGGCCCATCAAGTCGTCCTTCTATGTGGGAGGGGGCTATCAGCTCCGTGGGGGCAGACGCGCCGGAGCAGATCTCGAGGTGAGCTGAATACACAGCACAGCCATATACACGGCACAGCTATAAAAACGCACCACAGCTATAAAAACACACCACAGCCATAAACACACCCCTGCCAAGATGCACCACAGCCAGCATACACCACAGCCAGCATGCATCACAGCCGATAGAACCCTGTGAAAGGGGCCCGCACTGTGCTCCCACTCCCAACCCATCACCACCGCAAAGTCTACCGAATGTGACTCGACCGGTTCGAGCGCCTCCGCACCCTCGGGTGATCGGGAGGCAGCTTGGAACGATTCCCCTCACGGCCAGAGGCTTGGATCCTCCAAGGCTCGTGGCAAGTTTTCTATTCTTGCGGAGGGGGGCCTTGCCTTGAGGCTTTAGACGTCTCGCCCTCAACTGCTTCCAGAGCCCGTACCCCAACCACCCCATACCCCAACCATCTCGTTCCGCATGCACCACACAATGAGGCATACGCAACGCGCACACGCACGCACACGCACGCACACGCACGCACACGCACGCACACGCACATCGCGCACCCGCCCAGCCCGTTTTCTGTGTTCGCAGTCCGAGTGGCTCGACGACGAGGCGTCCCCTTACACTTCTGCGCACGAGGCGGTGCTTGTCGCCACGGGTAGCACCGATGGGCGCGCGTACGTGTACGACATTAGCAGCCCACACGGCGAGCTCCTCCAGCGTTTAGGCGGACACACGGAGAGGGTCTATGACACGAGTTTCCATCCGAACGAGCCTCTGCTCGCAACGTGCTCGGCCGACTTCACGATTCGATTGTGGGCCGCGCGGCCGCCAAAGCCACGAATCCCGGGTAATCCGTAGACGCGGGAAGCCGCCAATCGGAGCTCGTGACTCATCGCATTCACGAGTGTAGGCAGGGCGCGCCTTGAGCAGGTCATGTCGGACGGAATGCAGTCTGCGTGGCCATTCAGAGGCATGTGCGCATGTTGTAGTCTGGGAAGATGACTGGTCGTTTCGCATGTTTTGTACATGGCTAGTTTTTTAGGATAAATGAATGAACCCAATTCAGTGATCATTATCATGAGAATTACGAATTCGGGCTTAGGAAAGGGACCTTGGGTTCTATTTTGCTTGTTTAGCCTGCCTAGGACTAGGTTGCTCGACGAGCAGTCCATGGCGTCCCGACGGCTTCCGTATTTCCGGGATGGCCAGCCGCGGCCAATGATCCGCGGGCTGTTCATGTCGCAGCTCACCTCCGTGTGGCCGGCTCTAACCACTGCGCATTTCGCCATCTGCGCTGCACTGCACTTGCAATTCCACCGCAGCAGGAGCGACCTCTTGGCGTGTCGGCTGCTCGTTGCTTGTGCAACCATTGCCAATGTGATCATCAGCGATCGGTACCATAATGGCGACTGTGCAACCAAGCCCTCGCTCTCAGCCGAGATCTTTTGGCTCCGTCTCGACTTTATCGGCATTTCTGCCGTCCTCAGCTCTACATTTGCGCTCTGGGCAGCGCACTTCCAGTGGGCAGATCCTTTTGGCGGAATTGCGGCAGCCTCGGCCGCTGCGACTGGATGCGTTGCGTGCGTTGCCTATGGTCTCTACGAACGCGACTCTCGACTCACCTGCGACACGGACCCCTCTGGGGAATGCAAACCGGGAATCTTGCCCGGCATCCGCTCGAGAATCGGTGAGAAACTCATCAAGGCGGTGCTCGGCTTGCAGTATGTGGCCTTCTTTGGTTACATGGTGGCGCATGTTTTGCGCCAGTGCCCGCCTTGTGGTCCTCATACCGTCATCTGGTTCACCTACCTTCCCGGGTTTGTCTCATATGTGCTACAGGTGCCTAAGGATTCGGACGTCTTTGGCGCGCACGACGTGTTCCATTTTTTCGTCTTGCTCGGGCACGTTGCGTCGGCTTGCTGTGATGCGATTGCGGTGCGGTGGGATTGCAGCGTAGAGTGCTTAGATACTAGCTACGGTTGAGCTGAAGGGAAACGGCATCTCGATTTTTGTTAATGTGATACATTCTGATCAATTCCAAATTGAAATTCGAAATTGAATTCCAATAGCAATACAGTATGAGTATGTGTCACAAGTATACACACATTCCGACATTGTTGACATTCACAATAATATCATATTGTTATTTTAATTAGTAATAGCCGAACCCTACACAAAGTTTAAAGTACACAATCTTAATTGATAAATATCCAACTTTTAATTTACTGCCAATCCTAATCCTAATGATGTGACGCAAATATTGCCGCTCTCCCCATCTCATTGATGAGAGCTGACTACGAAGGGTGCTCGCTGGCTTTCGACGCTTTCATTTGCCGCCCGACGAGCGCGACATGACGACACACGCAACAATGATAATGCTGACGGCAAGAAGGACGCCGACGACGATGCCGGCAATCGCACCACCGCCAAGGCCGCTCTTTGAAGGCGGCGGCGGAGACGGCGGGGAAGGAGGCGGCGACGGCGGTGACGCGATGACGACCGATGGGACCTGCTCGACCGCGATGCCCGGCAGGCTCAGCAGAGTGGTCGCTGCAGCTGCGGTGCCGAAGTTGGTGTTGAGGTTCGTCGTGATCTGGCTAGCGTTGGTAGTCGAAGGCACAGTGATTGCCGCGGTGGAGATCACAGAGCCCAACGTGAATTCGAGCGCGACGTTGCTTTCTGGAACGACTGCCTCAGTGGCCACC
>MDSY01085581.1_pt1 | contig 15063 bp, 15 predicted proteins | sample 811131 | NCBI WGS metagenome assembly MDSY01 (sample SAMN05326643, study PRJNA326480) | marine metagenome | isolation source: seawater | place: Atlantic Ocean: South West | collected 2010 | reverse complement strand
GTAGAGGCTAGTTCTGACGCCGAAGTGGCAACTGTATCAGCACTAGAGACCAGTTCTGACGTTGAAGCCACCTCTAAAAAAAAGATGAGTGACAAGAAACCTCGTCAACGCAAACCTCGTCAACGCAAACCACGTGAGCGCAAGCCCAAAGAAGTTAAATTAGCTGAAGCGCCCTTAGAATCAACGATAGAAGAACTTAAAGAAACACCCATAGAATCACCAATAGACGTGACCCTAAAAGTGCCTGCTGAGGAATCAACGCAAAGCCAATCAACTCCTGCAGAAGCCGTTGTTGGAAGTACTAGCGAAGTTGTTGATTCATCCGCTGCTGAAGCCAGTGCTGATGTGGTTGCTCAAGATCCTTCTGAAACTAAGGCAGCAGCGCCTATAGAGATTGCTACTGAAGTGAAATCTGAATCTCCTCTCGAAGCACCTGTGTCAGAAAAGGTAGAAGCTGTTATTGAAGCCTTAGTAGATAAAACAGTTGAAGCGGTCGCTGAAAATTCTATTGAAACTGACGTAATAGTTGCCCTAGAGAAAGTAAAGCCAGCACCTGCTGATGAAGTAATGGCTCCGCGCTCTTCTAGTCAACGTGCTCATAACGACCCCCGTGAAAAGCGTCGTCGTGAAAAAGCCGAAGCAGAGCAAGCTAAGGCTAGCCGAGGCTAAATTTATAGGTAGAACTCACCTCGGCTGTCAAACAGCCGAGGTTCAACTTCTAAGGTAACACCAAAATTTACCGCCACATCAGCTTTAATACGCTTTGCTAAATCTAAAACCTCTTTGCCTGTACATTCTCCTGAACAAACCAAGACTAATGCTTGGTGTTCATGAATACCTACGTCACCTTGTCTAAAACCTTTCCAACCTAACTGGTCAATCAACCAACCGGCTGCTAATTTATGATTGTTTTCGTCAACAGCATAAACCACAATCCCTGGCCAACGCTCGACTAGTTTTTGCATTTGCTCAATATTTACTATGGGATTCTTAAAAAAACTGCCTACATTGGGAATTTTATTAGGATCAGGTAGCTTAGAGCGGCGAATATGGATCACAGCATCTCTTATCTGCTGTGCTGAAGCACTTGACGCTGGTTGCCCCGAAAGCGATGTCACCCTATCGGCAATAATACCATAGCTAATCTTTGGCTTATGTTCGCGACTTAAGAGTAATTTGACTTGGGTGATAATCCAGCTTTGATGACGTTTAAATACGCTGTCTCTATAACCCAAGTGACAATCGGCAAGGAGCAGTTGAAAACTCTCTCCAGTATCAAAATCAAAGACTTGAACACTATCAAGGCAATGTTTAAGCTCCACACCATATGCACCTATATTTTGAATCGGTGCTGCGCCTACTTGCCCAGGGATCAAAGACAGGTTTTCTAAGCCACTGGCACCACGTACAATTGACTCTTCAACCAAAAGATCCCACTCATAACCAGCCTGCGCACTGACGATAAACTGCTCTGGTCTCTGTGCTACTGGCTGTTCGGCTGGCCAGAATACCTGATCCATGGCCATAAACATTACTAAACCGTCAAAACTTTGAGTTAAAACAAGATTGCTGCCACCACCTATAAGCAACCATGGGCATTGTTTATGCTGACAGAACTCACGCGCTAGGTGTAAGTCCTCAATATTATTTATATCAACAAAATAGTTAGCTCTGACATCTAAACCAAGCGTATTGTAAGGTTTAAGGTTAACATCAAATTGCAGCTCCATTAATTTTCCTGGCTTTGTGAAGTTAGAAATTTACGTATGCGGGCTAAGTCTTCTTTAGTATCTATACCAGCAGGCATACCCCCAGGTGCTAGGTCCACGTGGATACGTTCGCCATGATGTAATGCTCTAAGTTGTTCAAGGCTTTCAAGACTTTCATAACTTGCCTGAGGCCAGGTAACATAGCGATGCAGAAATCCAACCCGATAAGCATAAAGCCCTATATGACGCAAATACACATCCTTTGCCACTAGGTTAAGGTCCGATGTGTTCCAACTTCTATTCCATGGTAGCGGCGCTCGAGAAAAATACATAGCCATGTTAAGTGCATCACGTACCAGCTTTACCGCATTAGCGTCAAACACTTGCTCAATATCATCTATAGGCTCCGCTAAGGTAGCAATGGCTGCATGGGCATACTTTTGTAAGTTACCCGCCACCTGATTTATTAAGCGCGGTGGTATTAAAGGCTCATCCCCTTGTACATTCACCACGATATGATCATCGGGCAAAGAAAGGTACTCAACAACCTCTTGCAATCGGTCAGTACCAGTAACGTGATCTTCACGGGTCATTATAACTTTGTCACAAAAACCTTTTGCATGATTCACAATATCCAGGTGATCAGTGGCTATATAGACCTGAGATGCGTCACTTTTGCATGCTTGCTGATACGCCCGCTGGAGCATACTTAAGCCCCCAAGATCTAACAAAGGTTTACCCGGCAGGCGGCTAGAATGGAACCGTGCTGGTATCACTACCGTAAAGGCCATTAAGCCTGCTTCTCTTCATCTGTAAGGGGCCTTGCTTGTGCTTCTAATAATACCGGTATGCCCGAATCAATGGGATACGCCAAACCACTGGCAGGGCAAAAAAGTTCGTTTGTTAACGAATGGAAAAATAGTTGGCCGTGGCTTACAGGGCAAGCAAGAACTTTTAATAGCTTTTTATCCATGGGAATCCTTATACAGTCGGTGTGACAGGTAATAAACCTAATTGTAACAACAGCGCATCAATATGCGCAGGTGCGATGGTTAATGATTGAGTTGCGTATAACCACGGCTTCGGTGGTTGGTTATTTTTAGCTTGGGCCAACACCTTACATTTAACGGCATCTTTGGCGGTCATGATTAATTCGTGTTCGGGTAGTTCATGGTCTTTGAATTGATAATGATCTGTATACCCTAAACCTTCAACCTTATAGCCTAAATGGCATAAATCATCAAAAAAACGTTGTGGATGACCTATAGCTGCTACTGCTGAAATTGGTTTCTTTATATCAGGCCACGGTACTACTAGATCATCAAATACTCGCTTTAACTGGTGAAGTTCAGGTTGAAGATAGTGAACTGTGTGGCCTTGCATGTATTGCTGCACTTGTGTGTTGATAGAACTATTGGGCGCACCTGTAATGAAGACTTGGTCCACTTCAGCAAGCCTTGTCGCTGGCTCCCTTAAAGGACCAGCAGGCAGACATAAACCATTACCCAGGCCGCGACTACCGTCGATCAGACACCACTCCACATCACCTTTGATAGCGCTATGTTGTAAGCCGTCATCACTAATAATTACGTCAAACTGTTGCTGTTGAGCCAACCAAGCAATACTAGATTTTCGACACCAACCCACTACTACAGTTACGCCAGTTAACTGCCTCAATAATAACGGCTCATCACCAACAGTATAGGCATCATCCTTCAGACTGACACAATGAGGTCCCTGCCCTACTTTTCCACCGTACCCGCGGCTAATAATAGCACAGCGCAAACCCCTATTTTTTAAGGCAGTAACTAGGGCCACTACTAACGGCGTTTTACCAGTGCCGCCAATAGTAATATTGCCTATCACCAATGTTGGTAGTGGGTTTCTACTAGGTTTAGGTTGCCTGCATAGGTGCCAACTCCTAAGCCTAATGTATAGACTAGCAAAGGGCCATAATAAATATAACCACCAAGCCCCTTTATACCAGGCGTCGAGCAGTTTTTTAGTCACTTTTTGTTCCATCTTAAGTCTGTGCTTACTCGTTATTTAGGTATCATTTGGCTTTATTATAACCCACCACAGTGCTATCAAGCACTGATGTATAACCCTTATATATAGCGCATAAGGTACAGTATAGTTAAGGCACCGGATAGTTAAGGCAAATATGGTGTCACTTTATATTCACCATTAGATTCAAACACTACTTGGATTTGGCCATGCCGGCCAGTGTTATACCAATGACTACCATGGCGCCAATAAGCATCAGTGGTTTGTTGATGTGGATGTCCACAGGAGTTATTTTTTCCTGCAGACACCAACACATATGCTGGCCTTACATAATGTAAAAAATTTTCTGTAGACGACGTCTTACTGCCATGATGTGGTGAAATAAGTATATCGCTATTAAGGGAGTTGGGAGCTAATTCAGAGGCAATTTTTATCAATCTTTTTTCAGCCTTAGCTTCTATATCTCCTGTAATAAAAACCTTGCGTCCGTATATATTGAGTAAGACCACACAAGATGCATTATTACCTTTTAGTTGATAATCAGCCAAAGCTATTTGGCGCCACATCAGGTTAGATGCAAAATCCTGCCAAAGATTTTGCCATGGCGTACTAGCACAGCGGCTCACGCTTACTGAAGTTATAGGTAAAACTTGCTCCCTTTTTAGTTTTTTTTCAGAAGGTAATATAAGATGGCGTACTACTTTTTGCTTTAACAGCGTGTGTAATCCTCCACTATGATCCATATCCCAATGGCTTATCACCAAAACATCCAGCTGTTCAACATTCAGGGCCAGCATTTCTGGCATAATTACTGAGTCTACTAGGTTAAATCCACCACGATAATGGTTCCCCACATCATAAAGCATATTCCGATCTCCCTGATGGATCCAAACACTCAAACCCTGCCCTACATCTAATAGTGTTACGACTACTGGTAGCTGAATATTATCTTGGTTTTTAAAGGTATGACTTTTTATTATTTTAAACACTATAAAAAGCACCAGTGGTACCAGTAATATCAAAACTGGCCAATGCCAGCGCCTCATTACTAAACAAAGATACCCAACCATAAATGCAGATACAAAACCTTCTAGTGGCAACCAACCCACAAACACCTCAGACCAAGTAAGCCCTGCAAGGGTTTCTAAGCCTTGCCACAACGAAGATAAAGTGAAATCTATAACGATGCAAACAAATGGTGGCAGGGTTGTGAACATTGCAACCAAACTCATTAGCAGTAAAGTAGGAATAATCACCAAACTAAATAGTGGTACCAACACAATATTCACTATAGGGCCTACCAGGCTAACATTATCGGTACCCATAGCTATTACAGGCAACAATAACAAAGATAAGGCTGCTTGGGCTGCTAGTAACTGCATAACTTGGTGCCACACATGTTTACTAGTCGACCGATACCAAACCAGACCCAATGCAAATACAGCCGTATAAGACAACCAAAAACCCAAGCTTACGGCACTCATAGGTTGCAACGCGAGGGTCACAAAAAAAGCAAAAAACAGTCTTTGAGTAAAGTTTATCTGCAAACCCCACATCAACCCCCAAAGCAGACCAACTAACATAATAATGGCTCTTTGAGCGGGCAAACCAAACCCGCTAAGTAATGCAAAAGCTAGGGCTGCTAATAATCCTACCCAAGCGCCGAACTGAATTCCCCAAGTGCTTCGGATGGCAAATGGCAATAATAATAACCGTACCAAGACCATCACTAACACCGCCACCAAACCCACATGTAAGCCAGAAATTACAAGTAAGTGGGTTGTTCCAGTAGCGGCTAACACCCGCCAATGCGCAGGTGTTAAAGCTGAGGTTTGACCAAGCACAAGAGCGCCCCACACGCCTGCAGTTTGTGAAGACACAGATCCTATTTCGGAATAACCTTGTAAACCTTGCCATAACCTCTGGCGAAGCTGTTCCAATACTAACTTTGGCCGGCTCATTCCACCGCAAGAAATGCCAGTGACAAGCCATTCTTTGACATAGCCAGAAGCTGTTTGGCCCGTTAGCTGAGTCCAACGTATATAATCGTAACTTTGCGGGTTGAGGTAGTTTTTTGCACCTTTTAAACGCACAATTAATTCAACCTTTTGGCCGATTAATGCGGCTAAGCCTAAGCGTTCATCAAGACTATTTAATTGAGGTTGGGCCAAATCTGTATAGGGATAAATGCTGACCTTTACCTTTCCGGGTAACGCGTGAGGCAATCCCTTATAGACTGGTTTGGCCAGTTTAATCTGTGTCACGATAGGGACATCAATGCTCGAGTCACTCAATAGTAAGCTGAGGCCACTATGATTAGCGTTTAATTCAGATACACAAGCGCTGATACGCAGGTCTTTACCGGTAAATGGTTTGGGGAAATGACTATAAACAAGACTATATTGCCCTATGCTAGCCAGCAAAAAAGCCATTAAGCCTAAAGCGGCCTTGTGTCGTGTATAACCGACTAACAGCGCAACCGATAATATGACCACTAGGTATAGGCTATTTAAAAAACCAAATTCAGCCCAACCTAAGCACCAAAAAAGTAACAAAAACAAACCATTGATATACATAATGTCTCATCCTTGAGCCCACTAAACCTTGGCTTAGTTTATATATAAGCGCATAATTACCTGAGAAGGATAGCACTTCAAAAACACCTTGCCTGTTTCATTAATAAGGTTAGACCATGACGCGTAAGTTTTTTAAACGCATTAGCCCAGATCCAACAAAGCTTAGCCAATACCAATCACTGGGCTGGTTAAATAGTTTGATGCACGACACAAAACTGTGGGGCTTTAAACGCACTAATGTGGCTAAAGGTTGTGCTGTTGGAATTTTTTGTTGCATGATTCCTATGCCACTACAAATGCTACTAGCAGCCGCTATTGCTCTTGTGTGGAGAGCGAACATACCCTTGTCTGTGGCATTAGTTTGGATCAGTAACCCATTGACCATGGCACCTATGTTGTACGGCAACTATAAGTTTGGCATTTGGTTACTGCAAAGCCCGACGTATAATTTGAATTTCGAATGGTCAAGAAGTTGGCTTTTTGATCAATTACACCTCCTATGGAAGCCCTTATATGTAGGCTCTTTTGCGGGAGGCCTAATATTGGCCATAATTGTTTTTTTTACTGTACATTTACTTTGGAGCTGGCAAGTTAAACGTAACTGGCTTAAACGTAAACGCTAGGGTACTAATTTTCCGTCTTGCAATCTTTGCTGTGAGTCCAGTTGACAAGCTAAGTCTAAGTCATGGGTAACGGCAATAAACGCCGTGCCAAGATCTACCTGTAGTTGTTTTAGTAAAGCTAAGATTTGTTGCGCATTATGCTGGTCTAAATTACCTGTAGGTTCATCCATCAGCAAACACGCAGGCTCATTAATAAGCGCTCTTGCTATAGCCACACGTTGGCGCTCTCCACCAGATAGTGCCCCGGGTCTATGGCTAGTTCGGTTTTCTAAGCCCACCCTTTGTAACATTGCCAGCGCTTTTAACTTTGCCGCAGCAGGTTTATTACCTGCCATCATATGGGGAAGCATTACGTTTTCTAAAGCGCTAAATTCTGCCAACAAATGATGAAACTGGAACACAAAACCTAAGTGTTGGTTACGTAACTTAGCTGCTTGGTTGCCATTAAGATTAGACAAACATTTACCCACAACCAATACCTCTCCCGCATCCGGTTGCTCTAACCCAGCCAATAACTGTAGCAAGGTACTTTTACCAGAGCCTGAACTACCAATAATAGCCATACTCTGGGCTTTAGCCAGTTGCAAATTTAAACCTTTAAGCACCTCTACTTGCCGTTCACCATCAGTGAATGCTTTGACTAAACCAGAGGCTTGTAATACCCAATTACTCATAACGCAACACCTCTGCTGGCTCTACTTTTGATGCACGCCAAGCTGGATAAAGTGTCGCTAAGACACAAAGGATAAAAGATGAAATACTGATCACAAGCACGTCTTCTAACTTCACTTGAGATGGGAAATAACTAATGAAGTAAACGTCAGCACTGAGCACTTTAAATCCGAACATTCGCTCGGCCCAATCAACAATAGCAGTGATATTAAGTGCCAGGACTACACCTATTAAAGTGCCTAACAAAGTGCCTAGAAAACCAATAATACTACCTTGTACGATAAAGATACCCATAACGTCTCTTTGGCTGGCACCAAGGGTTCTTAGAATTGCGATATCAGCCTGTTTCTCGACCACAAGCATCACTAGTGTAGAAACAATGTTAAACGCCGCAACAGCAATTACAAGCATTAACAGTAGACCCAACATACGGCGTTCTAATTGAATCGCCTGAAATAAACTGCCATGGGTGCGAGTCCAATCACTGGTCCAATATTGCCCAGGTAATTTTAATGCAACTTGTTTAGCTGTTTCTGGTGCGGTGAACAAATCATCCAGTTTTAGGCGTAAACCTTCTGCCCCGCCGCCTAAGCGTTTTAGCTTACTAGCATCACTAATATGCATGATCGCCAAATTAGCATCCAATTCTGCTCCAACTTTAAAAATGCCAACTAAGGTAAAGCGTTTTAAGCGAGGAATAATACCAGCCACAGTTAACGAAGCTTCAGGCAAAAATAAAGTCACTTTGTCACCTACACGAGCACCTAATTGGCTAGCAAGTAGATCGCCCATAAGAATATTAAATGCACCAGCCTTTAAGTCTGATACAGCTCCTTGGATCATGTGGTCAGGCAAGATAGATACTCTAGATTCTGCAGTCGGTTCAATACCATGCAACAATACTGGATGTACACGTCCGCGGTTATTAAACATCCCTTGACCATGAACAAACGGAGCAGCCCCAACGACCCCCTCTACCTGCATTGCAATTTGTGCAGGTTGTTGCCAATCCATAATGGGGTCTGCAGTTTGTACCGTTGCATGGGGTACCATACCCAATATACGTTGTCGCAGCTCTTGGTCAAAACCGTTCATCACCGACAATACCAATATCAGAACAGTAACTCCTAGCACTAACCCCAACATAGAAATGAGAGAAATAAAGGATATGAAGTGATTTTGCCGCTGAGCCCTGATGTATCTTAGGCCAACAGTCAACGCAATAGATTGAAACATAAGTTTCCTAATAGGGTAGAAACCCACCAGTAGATTCGTGGCAGGTTCAATAAGTGTCGCTTAGTTATTAACTTGCCGGGCCCTGTTGAGACCCAGTTGAGCTGCTACACGGTAGGCTTCGGCCATCGTTGGAAAGTTAAAGGTATTATTTACAAAATACTCAATGGTATTAGCTTCACCTTTTTGGTTCATAATGGCCTGACCAATATGAATGATTTCTGAGGCCCGGTCACCAAAACAATGAATACCTAAAATTTCATAGGTTTCACGGTTGAATAAGATTTTAAGCATGCCCACAACTTCGCCACTAATCTGCGCTCGAGCAAGGTCTTTAAAGAATGCTTGCCCCACTTCATACGGTACCTTTTCTGCAGTGAGCTGCTCTTCAGTTTTACCCAAGGAACTAATTTCTGGGATGGTGTAAATGCCAGTTGGTACATCATCAACAAACCGAAAACCAGGCAAACTTAGTAGATCTGTCGCAGCTGACCGCCCCTGATCATAGGCAGCCGAAGCTAAACTAGGCCATCCCACTACATCGCCTGCAGCATAAATGCCTTCCACATTAGTTTGATAACGCTTGTCAATCATCAAGTTTCCACGACCATTAGGCTGGATACCCAAATTTTCTAAACCAAGGTCTTTGGTATTACCAGAACGCCCATTACAAAATAACAGCATATCTGCGCGAATGCGCTTACCAGACTCCAGCTCCATTGAAACTGACGTTTCATCTGCAGTAACACTTTTATAAGTTTCGTTGTGACGGATACGCACACCGTTGTTACGTAAGTGGTAACTGAGTGAATCAGAAATCTCAACGTCAAGAAACTCTAGTAAGTTGGCCCGGTTATCTACCAGTTCAACCTTAACGCCTAAGCCAGCAAAAATAGATGCATACTCGGAACCAATTACACCGGCACCATAAATGATCAAAGTACGCGGAGTGTGTTCTAGACTAAGCACTGTGTCGCTGGTGTATATACGGTGATGCGAAAAATCAACATCTTCTGGTTCATAGGGGCTGGAACCTGTAGCAATAACTGCTTGATCAAAATGCAAGTTTTCAAGCGTCTCATTACCAAGCACTTCGATATTATTACGGTCTACAAAACGAGCACGACCGAAAAACACGTCCACACGGTTACGAGCATAAAACTGTGTATGAAGCATCACTTGTTTAGCAATAACTTCACTGGCTGTTTTTAATACTTGAGGGAAGGAGAAATTTTTAGGTTCACCAATCACTCGGAACATGGGGCTAGTATTAAACTCAATGATTTGTTTCACCGAATGGCGCAAGGCCTTCGAAGGGATAGTCCCTTTATGAGCACAGCTGCCACCCACTTGATCACGCATTTCAACCACTGCTACCTTACGGCCTAGTTTAGCCGCATTAATAGCTGCAGCCTCTCCCGCTGGTCCTGTGCCAATAACTACCAAATCATAATCGTAATCTGCCATGTTCTTCTCTCTATACTACTGAATTTTCTATTAGAACATCCGACCATGTCTAGCGACCTGCGTCATAGCTCATATTGTCTATTTTATCATGTGCGAGCTTGCCTGCTTTGATGGTCTTTTGCTGTTCTGTTTCACACACTTGGGGGTCACCTTTGCAAACATCACAGGCCACATCCATCCCCAACGCTGTCATACCACCACAAGATCCTGCTATGGGCTTACGTCCCATTAAAACGCCTAAAGCCATACCCACAACAATTAGAATTAGGACGACAAACGATAAGATCAAGGTTTCCATTTAGTTCTCCAAATAACCATTAAAGCCAGCGGTAGATTGTGCCACAAAGCCATCAGACTGTTTCATTATAAAGTAAGCTGGTACTTGATGCATAGTTGCCCAAGCCACGCCCTTTTTCCCCCCCATTACCATCAAGGCCGTTGCTAACGCATCTGCAGTAGCAGCACTGGCATCGATAACCGTCACAGAAGCCAAGTTATGGGTTACTGGCCTTAATGTATTAGGGTCTAAGGTATGAGAGTAACGCCTACCCTCAAGCTCATAATAATTACGATAATTACCCGATGTTGCAACAGCCATGTTGCTGACTTTAACCACTTGATAAATTTTTTGAGCGTCTATAGAAGGCGTTTCTATAGCAATGCGCCAAGGAGATCCGTCAGGTTTAAGGCCATTAGCACGAAGCTCTCCACCTACCTCAACAAGGTAATCTGTCAATTCATACGCTTCTAACCATAGGGCAACGGCATCAACTCCATACCCTTTAGCAATGGCCGACAGGTCAATGGCAGTGTCAGATAATTTTAACACGGCAGGTGGCTGTTGTTGCACCTGTAAAAGCTGATAACCAATAATGGGCCTTAATGCCTCAAGAGCAAATGGGCTAGGAACATTGACTGGCATTGGGTCTGGCCCAAAACCCCAAAGATCTACCAAAGGACCTACAGTGATATCAAACGCACCATTAGTTTGTTGACTTATGGCTAAGGCATGTGCAACCAAGCTGGCCATTTCCAGTGGCACTGGATGCCATTGATTAGCTTTAGCTCCATTAAAACCAGATAAATCTGAAGAATCCATGTAAGTGGACATACTGGCTTCGATTCGAGCCAGTTCAGCAGCTACACCGCTGGCAATATCATCTTCACTCCAGCTGCCCTCTTGTACCCACTTGACGGTATAACTGGTGCCCATTGATAAGCCGGTAATGGCCACAATTTTTGGTTCTTCAGACACAGAACAGCCCAACAACATGGTGAGCATTAATGCACACCACATGGTCAGGCCACTTTTTTTCAAAGATTTTTTCAAGGGTACGAAGCTATCCGCCAAAATCATCCAATAGAATATTTTCGTCTTCAACGCCCAAATCCTTAAGCATTTGAACAACAGCCGCATTCATCATTGGAGGCCCACACATGTAGAACTCACAGTCTTCTGGCGCGTCATGGTCTTTCAAGTAGTTTTCAAATAATACATTATGAATAAAACCTGTTAGGCCGTCCCAATTGTCTTCTGGTTGAGGATCAGAAAGGGCCAAGTGCCAATCAAAATTGTCGTTTTCTACCGCTAAGGTATCGTATTCTTCACTGTAGAATGCTTCACGCATACTCCGTGCACCATACCAGAATGAAATCTTACGGGTAGAGTTCAAACGCTTAAGCTGATCAAAAATATGTGATCGCATTGGTGCCATTCCAGCACCACCGCCAATAAAGATCATTTCAGCGTCGGTGTCTTTAGCAAAGAACTCACCGAACGGGCCATAGACCTTCATCTTATCGCCTGGCTTCAAGTTAAATGTGTAAGAAGACATCTTGCCAGCTGGGATCCCACTACTACCCGGAGGAGGGGACGCAATACGAATGTTAAACTTAACCACACCCTGCTCTTCTGGGTAGTTCGCCATGGAATAAGCACGTACTGTGGTCTCATCCACTACAGACTTATGCTGCCATACGTTAAACTTATCCCAATCACCACGGTATTCTTCGTCAATGTCGAAGGTCTTGTAGTCGATCGCATGCGCTGGGCACTCAAGCTGAACATAACCACCAGCACGAAAATCTACATTTTCTCCTTCTGGTAGACGCAAGGTTAGCTCTTTGATGAAGGTCGCAACGTTAGGGTTGGATTCAACGGTACATTCCCATTGTTTCACTCCAAACACATCTTCTTCGACTTCAATCACCATGTCTTGCTTAACAGCAACCTGGCAAGACAAGCGCCAGCCATCTTTTGCTTCACGCATAGTGAAGTGACTTTCTTCAGTAGCTAACATGGAGCCACCGCCATCTTTAATAACACAACGACACTGGGCACATGTGCCACCACCACCACAGGCAGAGGCTAAAAAGATGCCTTTGTCAGATAAGGTTTGCAGTAACTTGCCACCAGCTGCAACCATAATAGATTTTTCCGGATCATCGTTAATAGAAATAGTTACAGCACCAGAACTCACTAGTTGGGCACGAGCAACTAAAATAATCGCAACCAAAAGGAGAACGACTGCGGTAAACATTAAAACACCGAGGGTAATTTCATTATTCATACATCAATACCTTGTGTAGTGCGCTTTACAGTTGAATGCCAGAGAAAGACATAAAACCAAGTGACATTAAACCTACAGTCACAAAAGTAATACCAAGACCACGCAGGCCTGCGGGAACGTCTGAGTACTTTAGCTTTTCACGAATACCAGCAAGACTAGCAATCGCTAATGCCCAGCCTACACCCGCTCCAAAACCATATACAACAGATTCGCCAAAGTTGTAATCGCGCTCCACCATGAACAGTGCTGCACCCATAATGGCACAGTTGACCGTGATCAAAGGTAAGAACACACCCAAGGCGTTGTACAAGGCTGGCATATACTTATCGAGTAACATTTCCATAATCTGTACGATGGCAGCGATTACACCAATGTAAGAAATCAAACCTAAAAAGCTTAAGTTTACTTCTGGCAAACCTGCCCATGCAAGGGCGCCATCAGCTAGCAAATAAGTATAGATTAAGTTATTTACCGGCACAGTAATGGTGAGTACAGCAATTACCGCAATACCAAGGCCAATAGCTGTTTTAACTTTCTTAGAAATGGCTAAGAAAGTACACATGCCTAAAAAGAATGCCAACGCCATATTCTCTACGAATACGGCTTTAACAAATAGGCTTAGATAATCTTCAATCATTGTTTCAGATCCTCTGTCTAGTTCGAGTTAGTATGCGAAGCAAGTTTGTATTCAACTGCCTCAACCTGATCGATCTTCGCGTTACGAAGTAACCAAATGAAACCGCCAATCACAAAGAAGGCACTGGGTGGCAGCAACATAAGGCCATTGGAATAATACCAGCCTCCATTGGTTACCAAAGGTAGAATTTCAAATCCAAATAAACTACCAGATCCAGTTAGTTCGCGTATCGTAGCCACAAATAACAATACAATCGAGTAGCCCAGACCATTACCAATACCATCAAAGAAAGATGGAACAGGGGGATTTTGCATCGCAAACGCTTCTGCTCGGCCCATAACAATACAGTTAGTAATAATCAAACCAACAAATACCGAAAGCTGCTTACTCACCTCATAGGCGTATGCTTTAAGTACTTGATCTACCACAATTACTAAAGATGCAATAATAATCATCTGTACAATGATACGAATGCTGCTAGGAACCTGGTTACGGATCAACGAAATAAAGAAGTTAGAAAATGCTGTAACTACGGTAAGTGCAATACACATCACCAATGTTACTTTCAAACTACTGGTTACAGCTAGAGCTGAACATACGCCCAAAATTTGCAAAGCAATGGGGTTGTTAGTAAAAATTGGCCCTAACAGAATCTCTCTTGTCTTCGACATGATTATGCCTCCCCTGCTTTAAGGTTGGCTAAGAATGGTGCAAAACCAGTCTTACCTAACCAAAATTTAACTAGGTTGGTTACGCCATTACTGGTTAAGGTAGCACCGGCCAAACCATCTACTTTATAGAACTCGTCTGCTTCAGCTTTGCCCTTAATCAAACCAATAATAGGTTCATAAGAGCCCTCTGCATAAACTTTCTTGCCAGGCCATTGTCCCTTCCACCGAGGGTTGTCCACTTCACCACCCAATCCTGGTGTTTCAGCATGCTCGTAAAAACCCAAACCAGCCACAGTATTAAAATCACTCTCTAGGGCGATAAAGCCATAAAGTGTGGACCACAAACCATAACCGTGGATAGGCAAGATAATCCGTTCAATACCTCGATCGCCTTGAACTAAGTAAACAGTACTGTATAAAGACTGTTTGCGGATACTAGCAATATCCTGTTCTCGTGTTAAAGCCCTTGCTTGTGCTGGGTCTTTAGCAGCTTTGCGCATATTGTATTTATTGACATCTCGGTCAGTACTAAACTCACCAGTACGCATGTCAACGAGCTTAGGTGTAATGGTTGCAAAAGCAGCGTCCAAATCACCATCCACTACCTCAATACCGGCAGCCGCTAGAATATTATATTTCTTTTCATTAATAGCATTAGCTTGTTGCTTGTCACGCAACAAAACTGCTGCCGTAGATACAATGACGGAACAAACTACGCACAGAACCAAAGCCACCATTACCGTACGTGATACAGAATCTTTTGCATTAGACATTACGTGCTACCCTCCGCTTAATGTTTGCTTCGGTGACATAGTAGTCGATCAAAGGCGCAAACAAATTAGCAAACAAAATCGCCAACATGATACCTTCAGGGAAGGCAGGATTAAGTACACGAATC
>MDSY01102930.1_pt1 | contig 15068 bp, 12 predicted proteins | sample 811131 | NCBI WGS metagenome assembly MDSY01 (sample SAMN05326643, study PRJNA326480) | marine metagenome | isolation source: seawater | place: Atlantic Ocean: South West | collected 2010 | reverse complement strand
GCCAAAGCAGAAACAAAAGCCAAAGCAGAAACAAAAGCCAAAGCAGAAACAAAAGCCAAAGCAGAAACAAAAGCCAAAGCATTAAAAGAAACTCCCCCAAAAAAAACTACTACTTCAAAAAAAGATAAGGGTGAATAAATATGTCAATTACAGCAAGCCAGGTAAATGAATTAAGAAGCAAGACAGGTGTTGGTCTCATGGATTGCAAAAAAGTTCTTGTTGAAACTAATGGAGATATTGATAGTGCTATCAAAAAATTACGAGAAAAAGGATTAGCTAAAGCAGCTAAAAAAGCAGATCGATCTACTACTGAAGGTAGGATTTTTGTACAAGCTGATAAAACCAAAAAAAATGCTGTTATTTTAGAACTTAATTGTGAAACAGACTTTGTAGGCTCAAATGATATATTTTCTAATTGTGGAAATGATATTACTAAAGCAATATTAGATAATAATATTAATACAATAGATGAATTAAATAATATTAAAATTAATAATATACCCTATTCTGATTTTATTTCTGATTATGTTGTAAAACTTGGCGAAAATATTAGTGTTAAACAATTTCAATTTATTTCTAATCATTCTTTTATTGAAACATATTTACATATGAATGGAAAAATTGGAGTTCTTGTTGCGTTTGATACGTCATTAGATAATGAATTATCCAAAGGTATTGCCATGCATATTGCGGCAGCAAATCCATCTTATTTATCAATCAAGGATGTTAATTCTAATGAAATTGATAATGAAAAAGAAATTATTCGATCACAATCTTTAAAAGAAGGTAAACCAGAGGCTATCTTAGACAAAATTGTTCATGGAAGATTATCAAAATATTTTAAGGAAATTTGCTTACTAGAGCAAGCTTATATTAAAGATGATAAGCAATCTATAAGTGATATTTTACCAAAAAATTCATCTATTGTTTCTTTTCTTCGTTTTTCTATAGGATAGTGCGCGACTATTTTGAGAATCTAGAAGCTCAATTATTAGCTAATTATGCTGTAAAAAGTATTAATTCCTATGGTAGATCTTTTAAAGAATCTACCTCATTAACACGTACTTGTTTTCAACGTGATAGAGACCGTATTGTTCATTCTAAATCATTTCGTCGTTTAAAAGATAAAACGCAAGTCTTTATTTCTAATGTGTCAGATCATTATAGGTCGCGCCTTACCCATACTATTGAAGTTGCTCAAATCTCACGTCATCTTGCACGATTATTACGTCTTAATGAAGATTTAACAGAATGTATCGCTTTTGCGCATGATCTTGGGCATTCTCCTTTTGGTCATTCAGGGGAAGATGAACTTAATAACTTGCTAAAACATTGTGGTGGATTTGAACATAATTTACATAGTTTACGTATTGTAGAAGAAATTGAACAAAAATATCCTTCTTTTTCTGGTCTTAATTTAAGCTATGAAGTTAAAGAAGGTTTAAAAAAGCATGAAACTCCTTGGGATAATCCGAATCAAACACAAGCTTATATTACTCTAGAAGCTCAAGTTGCTAATATTGCCGATGAAATTGCATATAATAACCATGATATTGATGATGGCTTATCATCTGGAATACTCAACATTGAAGATCTAATAAAACATGTAGACCTTTTTAGCCATGCTAATCGTATTATTTCAGATGATTATTCCAATTTACAATATCATGAACGTACTCATTTAATTAATAGCCATATTATCTCTCAACAAGTTATGAATACCTATCAGACATCCAAATTACAAATAGAAAAAGCAAAACTGTCATCCTTAGAAGAGTTACAACATACTAATGCGCCTCTCATTTCATTTGATAAAACATTGTCAAAACAAAATGAGCAATTACGTCACTATTTATATAAACATTTCTATCAAAGTCCTTCTATTGTTAATTTAAATAATTATGGCAAAGATACCATCAATAATATTTTTTCTTTTTTATTAACAAAACCTGAATTTGTACCTACATCTTTTCTTAATTTACATTACCATAAAGGGTATTCTCGTGAATTAATGATTGGCTATTTTATTGCCGGTATGACAGATAATTATGCTTCTCGATTTTGTCAAATTCATGGATTAAATTAATCTATATGATTTTCATGTGATTAATTTGTCAAAGTTCTTTTCAATCGGTATAATTAATGATTATTTTAGTTAAAGGAGTTTTTTTATGCCAACCAAACAAATTACAGATTCAACATTTACTGATCAATTATCTCAATCTGGTACCAAGTTAGTTGTTGTTGATTTTTGGGCAGATTGGTGTGGCCCATGCAAAATGCTTGCTCCTACACTGGAATCGCTTAGTGATAAACTGGCTGATTCTGTTGATTTTTTTAAATTAAATACAGATGAAAACCCTCAAAAAGCACAAGAATTTCAAATTTCATCAATCCCCTGTTGTATTTTATATAAAAACTCACAAGAAGTTCATCGTATTATTGGACATAAATCTGAAGAAGCTTTTGAAGCCGAATTAACTCCTTTTATTTAAAAAAGTAGTGTAGCTATTTTGAAATTTTTTATTATCTTTATTTTTATCACTTGTTTTCAAGGCAATCTGTTATTTTCTGATTCAATTAAAACCCATTTCAACTTCATTTTACCTCTTACATATTCTCAGCTTCATTTACAATTTCCTGATAATAAATTAACGGATATTTCTACACTTGATATCAGCATGATATCAAGCCATCATTCTCCAACATTCTGGCCTAAACGAATACCATTTGCTGCTGGTATTAATAATAACTACCAAAATTTATTTTATTATCAATTTGAACCCCTTGGTTATTCTAAATTAATTGATATTCCGATCATAGATCCTCCTATTTATGATGTATCCATCATTCAAGATGGTAGTGTTTTTTCTATCACATCTAGTAATTTTTATACTCATTATTATGATTTCAAATCAAAAACAATGACACACCATTCTCAACCAATCACTAAGTTACCTATTAAATGTGTTTCTAATCATAAATCCAAAGTTGCTATCTTGTTTTCTAATTCATTAACACTATACCGTTATCGCAATAATACGGTCTCCCCCTTATTAGCTATTTCTAAAAAAATTAATACTATTTTAGCTGATTATACTTGCTTAAATATGTCTATTAATTCAAAAGGCTATCTACTGGTTATTAGTGACACTCATTTATTATTTTTTTCTCCTCAAGGTATTCTATTAAACACGCTTCCTAATTCTAATCATTATCAATTTATTGATTTTACTTCTTATGGAGATTTTATCTTAGGATCTACTAAGAATACGACACTTGCAAAATATACATCTAATGGCTTTCTATTATTTCAAACTTCTTTTATGCATCCCAATGATTCTTTGTCTGATCTGGTAATTTATCAACCTTATGGCAATTTATGCCTTATCTCTAAAAAATCTGGTGCATATTATTCAATGAATACATCATTAATTATTGATCAGGCTACATATAATATTACCGAAACTAAACTTTCTATTGATTCCAAACTTACTATTACATTTCCTGCCTTACTTACTATCAGTATTCTAGATGCGAATAACAATACTATTTTTTTAGAACAAAATAAAAAAATGGTTGCTGGTAATCATCATCTTTCTTGGAAGAATTTAGCTTCTACTATTCAAAAAGAAACTATTTTTTTTAATGTTAAAGCTTTATATTCTAACTCTAACACGGTCAAAACTACATTTCCCTTAACAAAATCATTATGAAACTTTATAAAATTGGTGATATTTGCGATTTATTAACGATTACACCTAGAACTATTCGCTATTATGATCAACTAGGCTTACTTCCTAATACGAAACGTAGCGATGGTTATACTCGCCTTTTTGATCAGCATGATATTGATACAATTAAATCCATTCGTCATCTTCAAAAAACAAAATCACTACCTCTTAATATCATTAAAGATCAGTTATTTCCCAGTAATATTAAGTCAACAAACATTGTGCTTCTTACAGACTCCTACTCTTATAAAACCCTTCCGTTATCACCTGATTTAACGGTTATTCCTCTTGATGAAACTGCCTCTAATCATGCTCAATCTAAACAAATTTACCAATATATCCATGATAATCTTAGTAACTCAGCTATTTTTATCTGTTTTTTTCATGAATCATTATCTGCTTCTTATATCTCTATTGCTAACAAATTTTCTGATAATACCTATTTTTTATACCCACTAAAACACTATGGTATGACCCATTATATGATTACCGATTATATTAATTCCAATCTTCATAACTATTCTAATTTAACTGAACTTCATCTCGTTATCAATCGTCTTATAACACTGGGGTTTTCTTTATGCTTATTAGATTCTTTAGATTATTATGTATCTGTTGATCAAAACGTTTTTTCTTCACATAGCTTTTTAGAGTCTGTTACAGCTTATCACCCTATTCTTTTATCAACAAATCAAGCAGAATCTGTTGTCTCATTTGAACCTAATTTTTTTGCTAATAGCGATGCTATTGCTTTGCGCATTGATACCTTGCTACAAAAACAAAAACGTTATGTTGAAGCGGCTTGTATCTTTTATACTCATTCTAATCGGTTAGCACAAGCTCTTCAACAATCTCTGAAGTCTTATTGTCCTAATTTGTCATGTTCAACTTTAAAAATTAGTAATTGGTCTTATCATAAAAATCAAGTAAACTTTATTTCAATAATATAAGAAAAATTTTTAAGGAGAATTTTAATGGCAAATGTAATGATTATGATGGGATCTAAGTCTGATATGGAGATTATGAAAAAGGCTCAGGATTTATTAACAAGTTATGATATTAACTCAACAATAGAAGTTGCTTCAGCTCATCGAAATCCTAAACGTGTTCATGATATAGCTCAAGATGTTGAAAAAAATTATGATGTTGTTATTGCAGGTGCTGGTATGGCGGCTCATTTAGCAGGCGTTATGGCTTCTTTAGTAACCAAACCAGTTATTGGTGTTCCAATTAATGCATCTTTAAATGGTCTAGATTCGTTGTTATCTGTTTCTCAAATGCCTCCTGGTATTCCTGTTGCAACAGTTGCTATTAATGGATCAAAAAACGCTGCTATTTTAGCTATGGAAATTATGGCATTATCTAATGATGACATAAAACAAAATTTAATTTCATTACGAGATGACTTTAATAAATAATGCATTTTCTTGATTATGTGATTCTTGCACTCCTAGGTTACAATGCCTTTGTAGGGTTACGCCAAGGTGCTATTCGTATGATCAGTGGTATTTTAGGTATTATTATTGCAACTACTTTATCTAAACATATTTTTGAAACTACTTTTGACTCATTAGGCTCTTTAGTTCCTTTGTTTGTTTCATACCCTTTCTTATATTTTAGTTGTTGTTTTTTGGTTTTAATTGCACTATGTCATGTTATAGCTCACTTTCTTCATACTATCTTTACGTGGTCAGGCATGGGGTTATTTAATCATATTTTTGGCCTTCTTTTAGGTAGTTTTAGAGGTCTTATTATTGTCTTAATTTTTGTTATTCCACTGGTACTAACAAAGCCAAATTTTATTTTGCAGTCATCCTTAGTTTATATTACATCTCCTTTTATTACTGTTATTATTGATTTTTTAAATGAAAGTGGTTTTATCAATCATTTATTTCAATCATTTTCTACAGACTCTATTTCTAGTGCTCAAGGAGGCTTGTAATGACAAAACATATTATTTGCTTAGGTGATGGGATGGCAGATCATCCTATCAAAACTCTTCATCATAAAACCCCTCTTGAAGTAGCTAAAACCCCACATATGGATTTTATTAGTAAGCATGGTTGCCTTGGCATGGTTGATACAGTCCCTCCAGGATTTCATCCTGGATCCGATGTTGCAAACATGGGCATTTTAGGATTTGATCCTGCTCTTTATTATACAGGCAGAGGCCCTATTGAAGCGGCTAGTTTAAATGTTATTTGTAATGAAGATGAGTTAATTTTTCGCTGTAATTTAGTTACGATTGATCATGATATTATGAAAGATTTTACAGCTGGTCATATTTCATCTGAAGAAAGTCATATCTTAATTCAAGAATTAAATGATGGATTTGCTGATACCCCTATTCGTTTTATTGCGGGCGTTAGCTATCGTCATATTATGATTGCACCTGCTTCATTTTTTGATCTAAAAACAGTTGCGCCTCATGATATTATTGATTCTAATGTTTCATGTTATTGGCCTCAAGGAAATAATATGGATGCATTTCAAGATATTATTAATCAAGCAAATGATATTTTAAAACAATCAAGCGTTAATATATCTCGTGCTAATTCGCATAAAAGTAGTGCTAATAGTATTTGGCCATGGAGCCAAGGAACCTATCCCAAAATGGAATCTTTTGTTAGCAAATATCATAAAACTGGTGGTATTGTAACAGCGGTTGATTTGCTAAAAGGACTTGGTTGTTTACTTGATTTACAAACACCCAATGTTCCTGGAGCAACAGGGTTTATTGATACTAATTATGCTAATAAAGTCTCTGCTGCTAAAGCTATCTTAAGTGATCATGATTTTTGTTACCTTCATATTGAAGCCCCTGATGAAGCAGGTCATATGGGAGATGTTGATCTTAAAATCAAAGCTATTGAAGACTTTGATCGTTATGTTGTTAAACCAATGCTAGAATATATCAGCGATACACCTGATTCTGTTATTATGGTTTTGCCTGATCATCCTACGCCATGTGATCTAAAAACCCATACCCATGAAGCTGTTCCTTTTTGTTTTTATTATCCAAATTATCAATATAGCTCAAACCTTACTTATTCTGAAAAAACAGCATCATCGACTAATATTTATTATTCAACTCCCTGGGATCTCTTAACAACCTTTCTGCATGAATCGCCTTAATTGATAGCGATTTTTTTACTCTTGTTATTTGTTTAAATGGAAAAATCGTTCATTCCGATTTAAACTATATAAAACCCTATGAAATCATTTCTTTTTATTGTTAAATTAGCATCTTTTATCTTTCTATTTTCCGTTGCTATTGTTGGAACTATAATTATCTTATTTTTATCTAGCAACTTCCCCCAATCTTATGCTAAAAATTGGTTAGAATCGTATTTTCAAAACACATTATCTATTAATGCTACTTTTCAATCATTACGAGGTAATATCTATGATTCTGTTGTTATTGAAAAGTTACAAATTTTTGATTCACAAGATCAAGATGCAACTGAAATTTTGTCAATACAATCGCTAGATTTATCCTTTAATTTATTAAAGCTTTTATTTTATGAGGATAAGCTACAATCCGTTAATCATATTAACGTATCGGGTGTTGATTATCATATTATACGGGATCTTGATGGCAAATGGAGACATATTAAATTACTTTCTAAAGCTACTAATCCCTATAACTTTTCAGGCAATATTTTTATTGATAATTTTTCTCTTCATTATCTTGATTATCGTGGTTGGAAAAAACAACCTTTATTAAATCCATTTCACTCTACAGCTGAAATGCTATCAGGATCATTAAAATTTAATACACCTGATACAGGCATTTTGGAACTATCAGGCAAGCTTACGCGTTCTCAAGAACCCTTTGTTATTTCTGGTTATCTGTGGCCAGCTCAAAAAGATTATTTGCTCCATTTTAATACTCCAACCTTATCTATTAAACATTGGATTTCTTATGTTATTTCCCAGGAAGGCTTTACTGATTTAGCTGGATCGTCATCAGCTTCTGGTTATATTACCAAAAAAAAATATGCTACCAAATCAAAGCTTCCTTTTTGGTATGATATTACATTTGATATTAATAATACATCGCTAACGACACCCTATATTAATTCACTTATTAGTTCTGCAAATGGTCGTTTAATACTTTCACAAGGAATTTTTAATGATACTTTATTTCGATCTATGAAACCTTATCTTTCGAGTTCTGAGGCCAAAAAACTTGCCATCCAATTTAATGATAATGGCTTTACTGATAATAAACTATGCTTAACAAACCATGCTTTAACGGGTGTTAAATCTCGACAACTCCATCCAAAAAAACATATCCAAAATCATATTGAAAATACACTATTAAACCCTAAACTTTTAATTACGTTTCAAGATATTCATGCTAACCTAGCATCTATTCCAACAACATTTAATGGAACCATAAACCTAAATGATAAATGGATGGAATTTTCCTTTGCTAGCCATGATAGTGATAGCTCCAAACTAGCAACTGTATTTCCTATGTTAGATCGTTTATCCTTACAAAATTTTGTTGATCTTGATTTAAGTATTTTTGGTAATCTTAATAACCCTATTACAAAAGGACATTTCCAATCAGATTCTCTTAATTGTTTTAATCAAACTGTTACTGATATTGCTGGTAACTTTAAATTATATAATAACCTGTTTGAATTAAAACTTGAAAAAGGATTTCTTTTTAAAAGTTTATTAGCAGGTGATTTAGTATTGGACATCCCTCATGAAACTCCTTTTATTACCTCTAATTTTTTTCTTTCTGATCTTCCATTAACTAATCTTTCTGACCAGACTACTATTACAGGAAATGTTGATATTTCACTTTCTCTGACAGGTCCTATTAATCATATTGCTGGTGAAATTAATATCTTAGCTGATAATACTTCTTTTTTTAACCAATCTTTCAATTCTTATGATGGTTCTATTTTTATTACACCACAACATGTGTCTATTTCGTCTGGTAACTTATTTATTAATGAGGGCTTAACTCCCCTAGTAGTTGATCTCTCGTTTTCTTCAGATTATTTTGAATTAATTGTTACAGGTAATGATATTTTATTTTTAGATCCTATCTCGCCGTTTTCAAATAAGACAGCCTTATTATCAGTAACAGCGCATACTACTTATGATCTTCGTGATAAACCTGTTCAGCTTTTTTTTCCGCATACAGGATTTATCCAAGCTCATATTACCAATCCTTATCTTAATAATAATCGTTATGATTTATTATCTAGCTCCCTTAATTTTGCTAATAAAACGTTATCATTAAACCATCTTAATTTAACCAAAGATGCTTCTAAACTTACCTTATCTGGTCACTTACATCCTAATTTAGAATCCTCTTTTGATTTATCAATTTTAGATATTGATACAGGAAGTATCCCTTATATTACCAATTTTATGCCTAAACAATTCTTTCCTTTTTCTGCAACTATCAAAGAATCATCTACTCAATTAATATTTGATAAAAAACAAGGATTATCAGGAAAAAGTTATCTTCATTTAGATGCTATTGATCTTAATACTGTTTTTTTAAATGCTATCCAATCATCTGTTCTTTTTTCTAAAGATACAATTATTTTTGAAAATCTTGATCTTTTTAAAGATGATAGTGTTCTTAGTTTAGATGGTAATTTTAATGTTAATGATGCTTCATTAAACCTTACTATTAAGCCTCCCTCTAAAATTAATATGTCATTATTTCGTACATTTTATAGCGATATCTTTTCTGTTCAAGGTGAAGCAATGATTTCTGGCAATATTAATTATGCTGATAATAACTACCTTGTAAACGGTACTCTTTCTTCTTCATCTCTTGATATTAATAATGTTCCTTTAACAAAAAATTTAGCTTCTTTTAAACTATCTCCTGATACGTTAACTATTAATCAACTTAAATCTAATATTAATCAAGGTTCTTTATCTATTTATGGCACTATTGATCATACTAATTTTCGTGATGTTCATTATCAACTTAATACTATATTGGATAATCTGCCTGTTACCCATTTACAACAACTAATGCATTCGTTTCCATCCTCTTTATCACAACAAATCATCGCTAATGTTACGGACTCTGAAACACTCACGATTATGTCTCCTTACAACCAAACCAACTCTATTGTATTACTCTCGCCATTTTCTTCTCAGAGTGAATATCAATTTATTCAATCTATTCATTCTCAAAATCAAAACAAACGTAAAAAAACTAATATTATTCCTCATATTTCTAATGGTTATTTATCTGGCAATGTATCTATTACAAAACAACCTCTTTCATTTCCCATTCTTGCTGGGTCTTTATTAGCAACTAACCTTACAACTAATTTTTTTAGGGCTAAAACTATTGATCTTTTATTTAAACCCGATACGAATCTTACTCATTTTTCATGTCACTTAAATAATGGATCTATTAATCAAACTTCTTTTAAAGAATCATTTATTAAAGGGTCTATATCTAAAGATTATCAACTATCAATTAAGGATGTCCATTTTTCATCGCCTACATATCAAATAAATAACTTTTTTACAGGCACTATTCAGCTACCTTATCTTAACTCACAAGCTCCTCATGCTCTTGATGTTTACTTAAATCTTAGTAATAAAAATATGGCTATTTTTTCATTATTATCGAATAAAATATCAGCACTTGACTATCAGGGAGAACTTCTAGTTAATATCAGCGGTTCTTTAGAAAATCCTTTGGTTAACACACTAGTCAATTCAAATCATAATCTATTGCTACAAGTTCCATCATTGCAGCATACTAAATCATATCATATTAAAGCTCCCGCTTTTTCAATTACTGATAATATTATTGATTTTCCTCACTTAAATATTAAACAAACAGATACTAAAGATTCTACCTCTAACGATATATTTAATACTATTTTTGATGGAACTATATCATTAGATTCTTTTAATCTAAAAAATCTTGATACTATTATTTCGAGTGTGAATATTCTTATCTCAGATCAATCATTGTCACTTGATACAGCGTTATTAAAAGGAGATGTTTCTTTAAAAAACACCTCTCTCAAAGGAACTGTTGTTACCCCTTTAAATGGTGATAATCCTTTAAAACTCTATAATAATAACAACCTTGATTTACCGTTATTACAATCTAATATTTATTTATCTAATGCTGAACTTTCTATTCCAAAAACTCAAAAACCATTTCCTATTCCAGTTTTCTTAGATTTTAATATTAATATTAATAATAATGTTATTTTTTCTGGACCTATCTTTGGCAATAGCTTTTTTGGCATTTCAGCTGATTTAGATTTTGATCAAACAACTAGCCCTCTTTTCTTTCGTGGCCCCTTACATAACCTTGAGGTTAGTAATCAACTTCCTATATTAACGGGTTCTTTAACTATCTTAAATCGTAATTTTGATATTTTAGCACCTTCTAAACAACAACTTTATGCTAATGAGGGATCTATCCTTTTAAATGGGATTAATATGGCAAATACAATTGATCCCAATGGTAATACACTCATTACCCCCTTACTATCCTTAAAAGCATTATATATCAAAGAAAATGATATTATAGCAACTGACAATACCTTGCTTGCTTATACTCATATAGTGATGACTATTGATGATACATTTAGTAGTATTGGAAATATCTATTTTGATGTATTTGAAAGTAATACTGACTCTCCAAATAATATTTCTGAACTTACTTTTATGAAACAATATACAATTTCAAATCAAAACTTGTCAGATTCTTCCGCAATTGATGATTCAGATATCACCGAACTACTTCAATTATTAATTCCCGAAATTTATCTTGATGATTCGGCAACTGGCTTTCAAACGATTGGCGAAACACAAATTAACACCTTAATTCGTCGTAGTATCTTACGTCCTCTTGAAAAAAATCTTGCTAAACAAATTGGACTTAATGATTTAAAAATCAATTATAATCTTGGTGAAAAAATTATTTCAGGAACTGATAGCACGCTAGGTTTACAATTTATGAAACATATTTTATCTGACCGACTTGTCTTAAATCTTTCAACTCAGATGGATTTATCTGAAGATAGTAATACCAACAAAACCAATACCATGGAATTATCTGAAATTAAATTATCATATTATTTGTTAAAAAATAAAAATCTATCTGTCAATTATTCAAGTTATAAAAATCAGCTTAATGATGATGCTAATTACTTATCAAAATTTTCCATGAGATATGATTATGAATATTAAATTTTTAGTTATTATTTTTAGCCTTTTTTTATTTTCTTCAGTTCATTTTTCCCAAACGATTAACTTTGATCGCATTATTGATGATATTCAATTTAAAGGTCTTTCTTCTGATTTAGCTAAAGAAGCGATTCATTCTCTTGATCTTCAAACATCAACCAAGACCTTGTTATCATCCAAACAATTAAAACATGATCTTAATAGCATTTTTAAAACAGGTTATTTTTCTCATGTTACTATTGATACTGCTATTATTGATACTCAATATATTCTTTTTTTTCAGGTTCATGAAAATTTACTTATTAATGATATTAAGATTATTGCTAAAAGTAATCGTATTAAGCAACTGATTTATGATTCTTTTTCCTCTTTATTATCTACACCTATTAATTCATTGATACTGGAACGTTTAAAAAACGAGACTATTATTACTATCAAAGATGCTGGCTTTGACTTTTTTGATCTTACTGACATTGTTTTTGATAAACCATCACAAACACTACGTATTGTTGCTCATGAAGCAATGATTGAAGATATTAATTTTTCTGGTTTAGAAAATATTAATCCATCTATTTTATTTCGTGAAATGTCACAAACAAAAAATGTTATTTTTAATTCTCTTGATTTAAGAAAAGATCGTGAACGATTAATTCGACTTGGTTATTTTAACAGTATTTCTTCACCTCAATTTTCACAAGGATCTTCTCCTGATCTTATTAAGGTTCACTTTAATGTTATTGAAAAAAAATTAAACAAAATATCAATTGGACTCGAACAAGATGATCTTCTTTATTATGGGTTTATTAGTACAAGACGTCATAACCTTTTGATCAATAGTGATCTGGCTAGCTTTAAAACTCAACTTCAATTAGCAGAATCTGCTATTAATTTTGATCGTTATTCACTGGGATATAACCAGCCTTGGCTTTTTAACCGTTATAATGTTGCTGGTTCTATTAAATTTTATAATTTAGAAAAACAAGAGTTCTTTAATAATCAAACAACCCGTAGTTTACGTCAGGGTCAACAAATTGGTATTACAATTCCATTTTCTGATTTTTTTTCACTTAACTCTTCTTTAAAATTTGAAAATGTCTCTCGTCTTTTTGAAACCGATACTATTTCACCTTATTCTATTCATTCTTATGAAATGGTTATGTTATTTAATACGATTCGTTATAGTATGAATCCCAAACAAGGTGTTCGTCTTTATTTTAATATTGAGCAAGGTAACCATTTAGGTTTAATTAATATTGGAGGTCTTTCATTTACTCGTTTATCTAGTTCAGCATCATATTTTTATAGTCTTAATTCCAAACTAGTATTAGCTTCTCGTATAAAAGGAGGTATCTTTTACCCTATCCAAGAAGCTATTAATACTTTTGAAAATGAATATTTTATTTTAGGTGGGTCTCGTTCGATTCGTGGATATAATGAAGCGGATAGTCCTTTTAGTGGTAGACGTCATCTATTAATGAATTTAGAGCTTCGCTATTTTTTATCTTCTAATCTTCAATCGATTATTTTTATTGATTCTGGTAATGCATTTAATAATCGTTTATTGCCCTCTCACTTTCAAACTGGTTATGGCATTGGTATTCGTTATCATACCCCTATAGGACCAATTCGAGTTGATTTTGCACAAGGAGAATCATATTTTTATATTCATTTTGGCTTAGGCCATACTTTTTAGCCTTATATTTTTTTATTATCTGATTCATAATATATATCTAATGTTTCATTTAAAATTTAAATCGTTTGGTTTTACGTTAATGGAAATGCTTATTGTTGTTACCATTATTGGTATTTTATCGGCTATTATTATTCCTCGTTTACAAGCCAATATCAATGATACTAGAGAAGCTAGATTTGATGCTGAAAGAGCTCGTATCAATACTCAACTTGAATTATTTAACTTTCTTAATAATTATTATCCTATACAAATGACTAATGAACATTGGTCTAATCCTGAATCTGGTTGTATGTGTAACTATACCTATTTTTTTCCTGAAGGGGTTCCTACTGCTAGCGTTTATGGTACGCCCTGGAACTATGATAATATTTTAGGAAGAATCCCCGTTGAATAAACATAGCTAACATGATGACATGCTAGTTATAAAGTTTATAAGTTAGGTAACTGAATATTAATTATTTTGGATGCTATTTTATGTAACTCTTGATATCTTTCTTTCGAAATCAATTCGTTTTTACCAACACCAGCAATCCCACCATCTAGTACTGGATTATAAAACGGTTTAATGGACTGTTGTATAGACTTAGTATCTGTGGCTTTTTGTTTCTTTTTTGGAGCAATATTTTCTTCGATTTCTAATTCAGCTAAGATTTTGTCAAAATTGATATCAAAATCATTGTTAGCATGTGCTTTTTGACCTTTGCTATCATTATTATGGATTGATCCTAGACCATGCCCCTCTATTTGTGTCATTTTTTTACCACCTTTTTCTTATTACACCTTATATAACGAAAATTTTAAAGCAAAACTTGTATGTTATTTTTCTGTTATTTGTAATTATAACCCATACTGTTTTTTTCTTAAATTATATATTTTTCTTTATTTATATATAAATTATATAAAAATTATATGTTTAACAATCCTTTATAAGGGGCATATAGTGATATTAAAAGATAGAAATGTATTGGAAAAATAAAGAATCTTACCGTTAATTTACAGTTTATCAACATAGTCTAGTTTTATCGCTGTTTTACTATTAATAAAAGATTGAAAAGGAGAGATTCGATGCCAAAACATTTATTTCACATTTTATGTGCCTGTTTTCTCAGTTTATCGTTATTATTAACATCGTGTGGAAATTTATTAGAGGATGTTTCATCTAGTGATTCTGACACATCTCGTGGGGCTCTTTCTTTGGGTTCTATTACAACGGCTTCGTTTCCTGTCACATTTATGGCAGGTATTCAAGCAACCGTAGAAGCTTCAGCAGGTGATATTTTTGCAGCAGCCTCCTATGCTGTAACCCAATATAACCTTGTTTATTATACGACTGATGCTCAAAACAATCTTACTAAAGCGTCCGCTAAATTATTAATTCCTGGAAACTCTACTGATTTGGATTTAGTTGTCTATCTTCATGGTACCACATC
>MDSY01114561.1_pt1 | contig 15069 bp, 17 predicted proteins | sample 811131 | NCBI WGS metagenome assembly MDSY01 (sample SAMN05326643, study PRJNA326480) | marine metagenome | isolation source: seawater | place: Atlantic Ocean: South West | collected 2010 | reverse complement strand
TCTCGAAATAGTCCCCCAACCCCAACTCAAGGTTGTCTGGAAACCACTCCTTCGTAGCTTTCCTAAAATGTTTACAGTGGTTGTATTTAATGTTCATGATGTCGCCTCCGTATAAACAGAACCGTAACAGTCGGGTAACCACCCAAAATATCACTCAGAACAAACTCCGTTTACTGTTATCTGTGTACCATCCAAATCGCATTGTGTCGGTATGGGCTCGCCAAAAAGATCCGCAGGTGGGGTGATCGTCATGGTCATCGCACCAGATACATCTCTGCAAGGATCCCCGGCATCGAACTCCAATTTACCCTCGGCAGCATGTCCAGAAGGCACACTAGATGCTGAATCGTTTATAAGCACCGCGAGAGTACATTTGGTGTCTGGGCCAGAATCGATTCGCCAGGAAATCGCGACTCCACAGATCGCCGATGGCCAGAACCCTTGGCACCCAGGATCGGTGTGATCCGGTATGCAAAACGTGTCGTTAAGGTCTCCACAATCGCAACCCTCCAGATCGTTTGTTACACCGGAGATAGTGATTTCATATCCGGTTAAGTCGCCGGTGCAGCAATCATCGCAGTACAACGTACAGCAGCAGTTTTCGTTAGTCGGTAGGGTGCCGTCTGTGTTGAACAGCAACTTCCCGTTTGGTTTGAAGTATGGAAAGGACATCAGCAGGTCTCACCGGTTACTGTGCCAGTGAAGGTCTCCTGCCGAGTCGATTGGGTTCCAAACGCTTCAAAAGAACCGTACTCTACATCTAAAGACACCTTTAATTCTGACCCAACAGCCTCTATTTTAATACCCTCTATGCTCTTCACGTATTCCGACATTTGCGTGGATAGACTTATCCGGCAATCGTCTTTAGCGTGTAGCCACGTTTCATCCTCTACTAACTTTCTAACATTTAAGGATAACTCATCGTCATCGTTCAACTTCAAACATTCGTCGTCGTACTTAACGGCCAGTTGACAAGAAGCGGGGTTTTCAGAGGCTATCAACCCATCCCCCGCCAGATCACCAGCGACCACGCTTACATCAAACCGTCCCGACCCTGTGGAGGACACGTCGATACCACAACCCCCACTTACCCGGAAGGAGGGCGTCTGATTAGTGGCGGTATCTAGTACGGCCCCTTCAAACAAAGTTGCCAACGTGTTAATGCACGCATCTGCATCTGAGGTGCCGGTGGTAACAACCGAAAACACGTCCTCCCAAACATCTTTCACGTTCTCACACGTAACCGAAGCACCGCTGCCTTGCTTGGTGGATACCACTTGGTAATCCCCGCCATCAACCACAAACAGCACAGTGTCACCAGTGAGAACGTCAGATAGCAGACTTAGTGGGTCGTACACAGTGCCGGAGGATGTTGTCCCTCCCAAGTCGCTTATAGGTTGCCAAGTGTGGAAATGGTTGTAAGCTGCCGGTGCGTCTTGAGCAGCAAAAGCTTTCCATAGTAGAGCCGAGTCTGTCGTTAATGCTACCTCGTAAAGACCGGTTGGGGTCTCCAACACCGTCACTGTGGAACCCGTCAGTATTGTACGACCGGTGTAGTTCGTTGCTACGATGGTGTTGCCATTCACATCTACGGACGCAACCGAACCCCCTGCTACCATCCCGTTGGCTGTGCCTACCGATATCGAGTAGTTGGAGTCTGGCTCATAGACGCCCGTGTCGGAGTTCTTGAAACCTGTTATCTTCTCGCCACTTTGGTACACCCTCCCAAGCGTGTTGTTAAACGTGACGCTACCAGATTCCTCCTCCCCAAAGACCAATGTCGAAACGCTTACCGAAAACGTACTGTCCGACTTGGCCACGTTAGCAGCAACAGTCCCGACGATACACGCACTGTCTACCGTTTGCAGGTGGGCCGCTACGTCTCGAAGATTCGTACAACTGCTAGCTTTGAAGGCCATTATTTCCTCCGTTTGCCTGCTGGACGAAACTTAGCCAATATCTCCTCAACACACCACCGTCTTGCGGACGCTGACCCGCCGTCGTCCTCTAGTTTCAGATAGAAAGCCGCACCACGAACCAACGGGTTTTGAAGGTAGTTGAACCCTTGAACGTCCCACTTCGTCCCGGTGAACGAGGGGGTGCCCGCTTTCACAAGGGCATACGCTTCTTGGGGAGATTTATCTGCGAACACAGACCACGCCACGTCTCCCGAATCCTCGGATAACACAGCATTGAGTTCCGTGAGAACACCTTCGGTGTGTGACGAACCTAATGGGATAGGGCCGTATACTATGTGGCTGTCGATGGACTCTGACGTATCATCGCTGTCGAACTGATAAGATGTCCCCGAGCTTATGATGTGAAGACCGCTCTTAGTAGGCGAGGCTGAATTCTTGAAATTCACCGCTAGGTCCACGGTCTTACCAAAACTCATTGGCCAGAACCCCTTCGACTGTAAGTCATAAAACCAATACTCTTTAGACCCATCATCGTAGTTCGCATATATGTGAACTCCCCTCCACCTGGAATCGTAGCCAATCGAAACCGAATCCCCGTTACCAGGATCGATCCCAACCAGAGATGACGGAAGGTTTTCGCGAGACATGCTGACCGGAGGCTCACCACACCCAGGTCTCACTGAGTACAGGCCATCACGAGTCATCATGACCGTGTGGTCGTTACCCGTTTTACACCAAGCGGAGTGTTGTAGTGGACCAATTGCGTTAGACAAAGAGTAGACGTAGCCACCAGCCGCAGGATTGCCCCTTACGGCGTACATGCTGTCTGTGCATCCTACGATGAGACAGTCGCTATTGTGGTGGATCAGTGACGTGATGTTCTCACTGATCGCACCGGAGGTGCCAGAGGAGCTATTTGCCCAGGCAGCAGACCCCGTAGGAGATGAGTAGTCCCAATCGGTGGGGTCGCCGACCGCACTCATGTAGAGGATCTGTGGGTTTGCTATGTCCCCAGCCAGGACGAGCCTATCGTTCCACGAGGACACCAGCCCACAGCCTTTTGGTGCCGTACCCTCAGTGGCTACAAGATCTGCTTTGTCTGCGCTTTCATCTAACGGTCGGTAGACACACGGGTGATTTGTAGTTCCCTCTGCTTGGTACAACGACATAAGATGCGTAGCACACGAAGTAAAGTCAGTACCGGGGGATTCACTTATCTTGAGGGACCAACCACTGCCTGTATAAACAGACGTGCCGCTAGAGCCTACCACCGCTACGGAGTTGTTGCCGACCCAGTTAGCATCACACCAATTCCTAGCGCCCGATACAGAGCCCCCCGAACTGACAATACCGGGGCGTACCCCTCCCCTTTCACGTCCAGTCTCCCATTGGAAAGGCCAGATGTTATTGGAGTCGGGTGTGGTGAACGGAGCTTGTTTGTTGAACCCATGACGCTCGCTCACCCCACCGCTTGGGAAAGCGATAGAAAGCTCACGTTGTTTTGCCATGGATATCCGTTAAGTCAGCGAGGTACTTTTCAACAACACACCGCTCCAAGCCCCATCACTGTTCTGGCTGATAAAGAGACCAATCTCGTTGTCAGCTACGGCTACGCTTAACGAACTGCCAGCGGTGTCTGTGATTGTGGCGGCGGCTTGGCCTACTGCGTACACGATAGTTCCTTCTGGTGCCTTCGGTAGAACGAAGTCATTGGCGGCTGTGATGATAACCACACCACCGTCGCGACCTTGAAGATCCAACGTGCCTTCATTTGCGGGTTGGGTTAAACCCCGACCGCTCGCTTTCAGATTAAAGCTGTTAGTTAAGTTACTAAGACCACTCATTGTTTAACTCCAGTTTAAGTTTATGTTTGTTAGGGGTGTGTTTCGCCGAAACTCCGATAGGGTGTTCCCACGTCTGGATTTATCTGTGACTCCTTTGCCAAGGGTGTGTTTGGCGAAGGCTCGTCTGTCGTGAAAAACTGCTTGTCGCATCGCCGACAAGAAATCTGCGTGTCGTTCGTTAGATGAATGGATTCTTTGTTGAGCCGCATCGAGAACCGCCGCAGTGATCGCTTCTCCGTAGAACGCTCCGCCTGCTGGGTGTGTCCCTGTTGTTACAGGAACACTCTTGTATCGGTACTCTACGGTGTAGGCTGTATCAGCCAGGGGGAAGAACCTCACCTGCCAGCGTGTGGTGGATGAACTCGTTACAGCGATGGGTGTGATCGACGCATACCGGGGGTAGATGTCCCCACTATTCTCACGATCCAACCTCCGCAGGTCTGCTTCGCCTACGAGTTTGATGCTGGGGAGATGCCACTGCTGATCTCTTCGGAAAGTGAAACCGTCAGATTCCATCCCTGCGAAGTCATCAGGTAGATTGTAATGGACTCTTCGTAACTTATAAGAAGTGCCAGCGGCGGCGACATCGGCAGCAGCAGTAGCTGTGTCCAAAAGAATCTCCGTATCGCTTGATCGAGTGGCTATTGTAGCTTTTATTTGTTCGCCACCGGCATCCGACGTGTACCACAACTCACCTTCGTCAGCCCATGCAGGCCAAGTTCCACCGGATAGGGTAACGGTTGTAGAGGCTGTAGCCTGTATGGTGCCTGTAGAGTAAGCTGCGGATAGCTCTATCTCAGCTAAGGGATACAGGAAGGACCATTGGTGGGCGGTGTTCTCGCCTGGGATCTCACCGCTGTAAAACTTGCGGAGACCTGAGTCGAGAATCAGAGCGTAGTCGGAGTTTTGAGCCGCCGACCAAACATCGGTCTCGCGCCAGTTTCGGTTCCACCCAAGTTCGCGAGCGACCTCGTCTTTCAACGCATCATACGTTACTTCGAGAGCCATTAGGTTCCTGTCTTATTTGTGGCCTTCTTAGGGGTCTTTTTCTTCACAGGCGTAGGGATTCCCTCGGCCTGCTCGACAACCGCCTTCTCGACCTTTGGTCGGTCCGCTTGGTATCTAGAGGCGATCATCAGTAGCACTGCGTCGGGCAGCGGTCCTACGTTGTTCGCCCCCTTCCAAATCTTTTGGAGTTCGTTGCACTCCTTGATCAAATCTTCGTCTCTAGTGTCAGCACCGAAACTACGGAGGATAACTCCGTCTCTTCGTTGTAGCTCTAGTTCCATCTTACTCCTCCGTTAAAACAAAACCGCGCTAAGCCAGCGGGCACCCTGAATCGGATACCCACTGGCCGCACGGAGGGGGTTTAGAATGCGCCGACAGCTACCCAATCAAAGGAAGCTACCGAGGAATCATTACCTTCAGCAAGGCAAGCCAGAGCCAATCGAAGAGTTGTGTCTTCGGGGATACTGTCTGCTGAGATACTGTTGGCAATCTTTGTACCGTCGACGAAAACTTCAATGTCGTCTACGCCGTTGATACGAAAACCGAGTTTGACGTAAGTGCCGCTGGCAAACGTATGAGCGTTTGTCGAGCTAACGCTGGCGGACTCGCCATCCTCGGCTGCGATCTTTACAACCAAGTTGTTTTCGGTGTAAAAACCAACGTGGTCCTGAGCGCCAGAAGCTATGGCACCACCCGTTATCGGAGCGGTATCCAAAGTAGCAAGCACAAGACCGGCATAAAACTGAAGACCAGTTGTAATAGTTTCGGCCTTTACACGACACTCCATAACCACTGTGGTCCCAGCGGTTGGGGCAATCGTGACGCCGGGGTAAAACAGGGTCGCCCCTTGATTAGCCGTCGCTGCTCCAGCAGCCAAAGCACCCACACCGTAACTCTCGTCATCGGTAGGGGCCAGAGACCCGGAAGTGGCTTTAACTAACTGCCGCTTACCGTCGGTGAGGTGAGAACCAACACCGGAGGGTAGATCGGTCAGATCAGTGAAATCATCAAGGAAGAACATCCCATGTCGGGGATCGTTGCGAATAACGTCAGGGTTACACCCGAGCCAGAGTTTGGTCGAGAGACCCCTGTCGCTACTGCCTTGGTCATATGTACCAAAAGCCATAGTAAAACTCCTTTGGGCTTAGGTTGAGGAAGCGGTAACTTGTCGACCAACAAAGTTGGAGCGTCGGTTATCGCAGTAAATTTGGTAACCTGTATCCATCCACTGAACGACAGTGTTATGGGCATCGTCAAGACGGATAGGTGTGTGGCGTTTCATGAACCAATCACCATATGTCTGGACGTTAAAGGTGTCCCAGTTGATTCCATAGATGGACTCGTTCAAGTCACGAGCAACACCGCCGACCTCAGTAGTCGCAGGAACCCATGTCCAAGGAACGCCACGGAAATACTGAACACCGATGTCATTCGTTGGACGACCGCCGCGATACTTACCGGCATCTGGGCCGATGTTCTCGTTCAAGCCGTACAGCAAATCTTGGTACTCTTGGTAAGGTTTGTAAGTTGAGTACAAACCCCAGTTAAGATTTGGAACCTTCTCGCCCATGGGCTTGCCGGGACGGAAGTGACACTTATCCATAGCTTCGGAAAGCTTACGGCAGAAGTCGTCATTGGAAACACTGTTCCAAGCGAACGTACCGTTCTTCCACTTGGTGTGTTCGGTAGGATCAAGTCCGGCAACGTCCGTATATGAACCCGGACGACCGCCGTTGAAACCGAACTCTTCGGTGGTGTCACTTACAAGCCAGTAAGGAACGCCGAAGGGAAGTGGGTCGCCGTTGGAACCGTTGTTTGGACTAGCTGGTAATGTCCAAAAATATTCTTCGTTCTTCTCGAAGAAACCGTCGTACATGTCTGATTCTTGCATTTTCATGTAGTCAAGAATCTGAACTGCACTACCGCTATTCAACGCAGGTTCACGAGCATCCGCCATGAAGTGAGTCTTCTGGAAGTGCCAATTAACCGAACCCTTGTCGCCAAGGTCAGAACGGTTTAGTGAGTCTGCTTTAAAGAACGAATCTGGTACTGTGTTGTCTGCCGAACGAACTTTCAGATTGAAGGTACACTTCTCACTAATCGTACCCTTCTTACGTCGCTTGGTAAACAACTCGTCAGCAGTTGTGTACTGCTGATAAGGTCGGGCTGCGTCCGCCCAAGTATTAGCCATGTAGTTCTCTAAGTAGAACTCCATGACATCTTGGATGGTCGAGCCAGTTACTGAAGCTGGCATAGGTTGTCTCCTATTGCCCCGCGATACCGAGTTTTTGCAGGAACGCCCGCATACCCTCTTCAGGGTTTTTCGCAGCCGCTGCTGCTGGTTTCGATGGTCCACCACCTAATCTCCGAGACGCTTGGTCACGAAGGGCGGCTTTTTCACGGGGGGTTTTGGTTGATGGAATCCCGAACTCTTCTGCAATCATCTGAGAAAGCTCAGAGATGGAAGCTCCGGGGTTTGACTGTTTCCGTTCGTAGAGTAAGTTGAACGCTGCTGTTCGCAAAGCGACAGACGCATCGGTAGGTTCTGTAGACTTACCGAACGCAGTGCTTCCCAAACTATCCAATGTTTGGTCGAACTCTCGTTGTTGAGCGACAAATTGCTCGTGTTCAACAGAGCCCTGTTTTTCCTCGAAGGCACGCACCCTCGCATTGGCGTCAGCAAGCTGACTGCTCAATTCGCTAAACTTATCCTTAAACTTATCGAACTCCTGTCGGACAGGATCGTCCTTTGGGAACTCGTCTTCGGGTAAAGAGACACCGAACTCCTCTTGAGCTGCGGGCTCTTGCCGGTTTGATTTCGCGAGATCCATCATGTCTTGGACCTGTTGGTCATCGCGTGCTATAGCGACAAGCTGCGAGGGCAAACCCGCCTGCTCCGCTACCGCCATCATTGCTTGTGATGGCCCATCGGCTATCGCCGGAATATGTTCAGTTGGCTTCTCGGCGACCTTTTCGGTCTCATCCCCTGTTTCGTCTGTCTCTGGTTGTTCCTCAACCCCTTCCTCAACCCCTTCCTCGGCGTCCCCCTCTTCCGACTCTTCAGACTTCTCATTGCCAGGGAGTAAAGACGCTAACCCACCCAAATCCTCGTCGGTTTGCGGTTCGTCTTCTACTGGGATTTTAGTATCGTCTGCGAAATCTTTTGCCATTGTTCTTTTCCTCCGTTATCCCTCTTAGCGTCCGGTATAGTCGCCGTAACCCCCGTCACGATCAATCATCCCGTATGCCTTGAGTAGTTCGTTACGACCCTTCCGGCTATGCGCAACAGCATGACCGTCTGGGCCAATGTGTGCGTTCTGTACACCTTTTCTTTTCAACTCTTCGTTGTGTGCTTTAACGTCACTTGGATGACAACCAATAGATCGGCTCTTCCAAGGTTTCTTCTCACTAATAGATTCAGGCATTACTCACCTCCTTGTGGTGCGGACATTAACTGCATCGGGTCTGGCCCTGCTTGTCCACCTTCACTTACGTTTCTGTGAATGTATTCCCCACCTTGTCCGCCAGCGAGGGTTCGTTCGTGCGACCCGCCCGGACCTTCTTGACCTGGTTGGGGTGGGGGGATGTCCATAACCAACTGCTGCATCTCAGGAATGTCACTATATTTTGCTCTTGTCTTGAGCCACCAATCCAAGTTTATCATCTTCCCCTGCTGCACCATAAGAGGCACCAGCGGGACCAACATCTGAACCTGAGCGTCGATCTCTCGTAGCCGATCAACCGCCGATCTGTAAGGCATTGATTGCGGTTCGATGTCTAAGTCGTAGTCCCTAAACTCACCTAGTCGGGCACCCTCGTGTACCGCCCCCATCCAAGGGGCGTCCACTACGAAGTCAGTACCGGGGACTTGTTTGACCATCGGTATCTGGGTCGTCGCATCAGCGAACAACAACCGACCCAACTCTTGAATAACCTCTCGAACAAAACTAACAAATTGGCCCTGGTAGAACGCTTCCATGCGACTCACGTTCTGGCCGATCATACTTTGTTGAGTCGCTGTGTCTGCCGTTGCAGCCAAACCCAACTTATGGTCGAGGTTACCCGCCTGCTTCGAGAATTGCTCCATCGCATTCAAAGCAAAACCGAACACCGGTTGGTCTGGGCCATCTAGCCGCAATTGATCTACGGCTTGTGGGTTGTTCAACGTAACGAACTCCCCGTCCCCAGCATCTCTTACCTTCGTGAGATCCCCCTCGTCTTCCACCCCGCCAAGAGTCAAGATCTTCTGCCGTATCGCCTGCTCTTCGAGCTTACGATAAAGCGAGTTGACCAAGTTGTGCTGAAGCAGCAGATTCTGAGCAGGCGAAGATGGGGTTGTTTTGTCGGGAACCGGCCCTAGGTTCAAGATTCTATAAGGCCCCATTTCCGACCCATCCCACTCCAGCTCAGCCAGGGGTTCGGATATGAACCGAAACTGTTCATCGCATATGTATGTGATGATAACCCCGTCTTTCGGAAGGAACGCATCGCATAGATAAACGAACTCTTCAAACTGCGATGGGTCGAAACCCCCGTCACCCAAAGGTTCTCCCCACTCTTGCTCGGCACTATTGTCGAGCCGTTGTGGCCCCCGTTCGCGAAGGCTTTTGCGAACCTTCGCTGGGAATCGTGTATCCTCTAACACATCCTCGAAGCGAACTCGATACCGATCCGCTAAAAACGAACAATGTCTAAAGTCCGTAGCGTCCGTATCGTAGCAGAAGTGATCAGGGGATATCGACTGGATGAAAGGCTTGCCAGGGTCCATCCACTCATCCGCTTCGATTTCTACGGCAGTGGCCTCCGCCATGTAAACTTTGGCAATGCCAAGGGAGTAGAAGGCGTTCCTAGCACATTCCTGAAGAGCCTCCTCAACCCGCATCGTTTTGATGTATGCGTTGAGGGCGTTTTGATAATGCTCGGCGAACGCCTGACGCTCGACGGTCGTAGCCGTAGCTAAGATCCTCGGGCGGTTAGCGGCCAGTGAAAGAGTCTGAGCCTCCGCAGCCTGACGCATCAGGTTGAGGATGTCATTCATCGAATCCGCTTTGTCCGCATGGGGGTATAGAGACCCCGCTGCGGCAGACAGGAACTGCTCGCGTCTATCCCGAAGAACCTTTAGCTTCCTGTAGTGGTGTTCGACCGCTTGTGCTAAGCGTTCGAGCTTCCCTGCTCGGTTTCGGCTCATTGACTACCTCGGAGGGTCGCGGAAATAGCTACCTAGACCGGTAGCGGCAAACCGCAGTATAGTCAAACACCACACCCCTGTCAAGCAAAATCACCACTTACAGTGCTTCCGCCTACCCCTTTGCTCCTGTTTTTGCTGCTCCATTTGCCAAGGGATGGTGTACTTCTGGGTCTTTACTCTAGGGTTAGAATCGAACCTTCTCTCTATCGTTCGGTTCCCTAGGCACCGAACCGCCAAGGCGGCAGCGATAGCTCGGTCACCGTGGTTCTCACCTCTGGCCGACCCGTCTCGGGCAGTCTTACTCCGTGGGTGATGGGGTTTACCACTCACCCCATCGAACACATACTGCTCACACTCTTCGACCAACGCAGCACTTCTAAACGTCACATCCATGTTTGTCATGGATTGGATAAGCGGGGACAACAAAGTCATTCTGTTCGAGTTGAAATACCCCGGTCTGTCACTCCGTTTCGCGTATTTCCGTAGCTCCTCACCCTCCCTTTGATAGAACACGTTTGGGTAACCCAACCGAATCATCTCCGAAGTGAAAGCTACGCCCGGACCCTGCTTCTCCCAAATCAGGTGTGTATGGGGGAAACCCCGTCCCAGCCAATAGGCCGTCGCCACAGCCAACTGTGCGAACTCTGTCGGCGGTATTGTATTGATCGCCAGTTCTGCAACCTGTTCTCGTGTCTTACGAGAAAATATTGACATCACCGAGTTCGATGATGTCTCACCAGCGGTGCCGGTAGACAAGTCCATACCAATAACATAATCGCCGCTGGGCATGAACCCTTCTTCGTCGAGCGGCAACCATAGATCGAACTTATACCCATCACCCTCTACCCACGAGACACCGGGGAGATACCACGGCTCTCCATCTTGGTGAAATATCATACCGGTGTGGATTGGCGTTCTACACAAATCCCTGGCCCGATCCAATATCTGCTTACTGAACGGTCGCCCTTTACTGCCAGAATATTCTCGGTCAAGCTCCTGAGAGATGTACAACATGTTGTGGTTGTGGGCGGCACACTTGTCGTCGTACCACGGAGAACGGATTCTACCGTCGAGCAGGAACTCATAATCGTCGGGAAAGTCATAGTCCTTATCCAACACCTGAAGCCGACCGTTCACCGACTGGTATAACCCCCCGTTCTGTAGTGGGTTGTCCTTCCAATCTAAAATAACCCGTAGCCAAGGACCGACAGAATGAACCCTATCGTAATGCTCGTTGTCCATACCGTGGGGGGTAGACAACATCACGAGCCCGTTGGTTGTTTCAAGAAGGTTCGCTACGGCGTCTCTATCAGACCCCTGTGGAAAGAACGCAGACTCGTCAAGGAAGAACGCCGTATACCGACCACCACGACCAATGCCAGCGGTAGCGGCATAAGCTTTAATATAGGCACCATTACTCTTGTTACTCCAAGTGTGTTTCGATGCCTTCCGGTCATAGACGGGTCGCATCCACTCAGGCAACATATCCAGTATAAAATCGATCTTCCAGCCTAACGACTCTGGGTTGTCTGGATCGTCGGCTGTAGATTCATCTTTCGACCCAAGACCGAGGATGCAGTTTGGCCTGAACAAGAACATCCAGACAAACAGAGCGACCATAATCCACGAAGCACCCTGGGCTCGGCTCTTATCCCCGACCACATGACGCTTCCCAAGATAGTGTGCTATCGATGCTATGACGGGGTCTTGGTGAGCCCAAGTATTAAACGGGATCATGCCAGAGGAGTCTTCACCTTCCCGTGGCTCCAAGATATAGCAGAACACATTGATAAAGAACAGCGGGTCGGCTGTACAGGCTTTTATAAGTTCTTCCTGCAAGACAGGATTCCCTTCAGCCCCCCGTCGTACCTTTAGACGAAATGCGACCTGTTCCTTTTGATCGGTCGGAACTTTATTATAGTGCGGGAGGGTGGCCACTAGGGGATGTAGGCTCCCGTCGTACCGGCATATCTCCCCATCGGGGTGTTTCTTATTCAACCGTGTTTCGTTTCTTCTCTCTTGGCCCTATGGTCATGGGGTGGTTGGTTTCACCGGCAATGCAGTCCAAGCCGCCCGCTTGGGGGTCAACTCCAAAGAGTGCATATCCAAGTAAGCTTGTAAGGCGTTCATCTGGGCTTCCTCCAGGTTCAACACCGCATCCTCAGTTAAGTACGGGCAAGAAGCATGGGCCACCTCGTGTAGCAGACAGGACACGTCACCCATAACCCCATGGCCCTCCTTCAGCGATATAATCTTCCCTTCGTGATCGCACTCTGCATCATTGGCCGGTCCCGCCCCACCCATCCGAAGCATCCACCAACCGTCATTCGCCCAGAAGTGTTTTATCATTGTCACCATCATTCTCCTAACAAGGATGCCAGGGAGAGGATGCTTTGTGACTCCACACTTCTCTCCCCGCCACCGTCGGCTTTAGTCGAATCAGACTGCTTAACAAAAGTTTGATGCAGTCGAGCGATCTCTTTGAACAGCGAATCTAAAGCCTTCTTGTCCCCCCGATATAGGCTGAACTGGTTTCGAGCAGCTTGGTGAGGGCAGGGGAAAGCCTTCTCGTATTTGTCGATCCGTTTCTTTAACACCGGATCGGTTTGAACGACCTCGGGGTCTAATAGAAGGCCAGGGTGCATAACGACCCACCGCATCCACGGCGGTAGGAACTCCATACCCTCCAGCTTCTCTTCGACTTCCTCCTGATCGGGTTCTACCATATCTCGGCTTTGCTCCGCCACGGGCTCCAACTCCGTAACTTTGATCTCTACGAGCCTCCATGCCAGTTCTTGGGCAACCCTCGGCGTAATGCTTTTTAACCCCCAACTCTTCATCTCACGTCCAGCCTCGACCCTCCACCGCGAACCAACTTCGTGGAGGTTGCGGCTCTTCAGGCTTTTCCAGATCGAGTTCTTCCGTTTGGTCCTGTGTGGTATGTGATCAATACCTTGAGAGTCGAGCCACTTGATTAGCCGAACCGGGGGTTTAGCGATTACCTCATCGGCCTGTCTCCAGTGACGCTTAACATCCTCAGACTCCTTCCAGTACGGAGAGTCCTCTGGTATCTGCGATTCCGCCGCTTCTCGTTTGTCCATTTCGTGTTCCTGCTAAAAGTCATATTGCGTCCAACATTGCCAGGAGGGCGACCACCGGCCAGAGGAGTGACCAGACCAGTATGTCCCTTGCGTTCTTAAAAGATAGCGGGAGTAGAAGTGACCCCGCTACGGCGATGCTTAGGGCAACCGCCACATAAACCCCTAGGAGGAACTGAATCAAACGGTCGTCTCCATCCTTTAGCTGAAAAGTCGTGCGTAGGCGTAGTGAAACTAATAAATATATATTACGTGGCAGTGGGGGTGGGGTCAATCCAAAAATTCCGCCTCACGTGTAGGATCGAAGATCCTACAACGCATTTTGTCCGAGTTGCAAGCAAGCCGGATCGGCGTTGCGGGAATTGCAGCGATTGTAGGCGAATCGATCGATTGTGCTGAGATATTTTGGGGGGTGGTGCCGATAGGGGGTGGGGGTCGGTGCGGTGGTCGCGGCGATGCGGTGGTTCGGCGATACGAGTGAAGGGATGAACAATATCGAAAAAATTATTTTCACTGGTGTTGCATTCTCGGAACAACCGATTACAATCAACGGCTTGACGTTTACTATTTTCGATCAAACGGAGGAAAACAAACGATGGAAATACAAGTGGAAGATTTTACGCCTATGTCATATGACGAGACAATCACGAACCTATTCTACATGCTTTGGCAAGCAGACAGGGGTGGAGACGATTGGCAAAGGCCCAGCGATGCGGATCAAGCGTGGGTTGGGCTGAGCGAAAGACTGTTCGCCAACGCGGGACATTATACCAGTCAAGGCATCTATGGGCATGTGTATAACGCTATTGCCTCAATCGCTGGTGAGGAGATCCTTGAGCGGTACATAGAAAGCGGGGGTACTGTCGATCTAACGCTTGCGAATCGCAAATAAAGTGGAGAATAAAACCATGGCAACAAGAAACGGAATAACCTTGAAAAATAAAACTAGGGACCAAGTGGAACGGCTTCATTGCCTGAATAAGATATCCAGCCGCCACTATAACGCATACGCTAAACGGTGGAACGAAACGCCCCGATGGGGGCCACTGATGCAAATTTTTCCGGTGGGACACCCGCAATACTCAAGCGAGGTAGAAAAATGATAGATAGTACGTACTGTGATTGCTGCGGCTGCATTTTTGACACCCGTGCTGAGCCGTTTGAAGTTGTCAACGATACGTGGTGGGTGTGCGGCTATTGTGTCGGGGGGTATGAACTAGAAGCCTTGGTGAGTCTCTTAACTAGTAAAATGGAAGGGTGAAATTATGCTAAAAATCTCAAACGCCAACACGAAATTAAAGGAATTGACTAAGGTAAAAGCTTTGCAACCTTATCTAGCAAAGCGTAAGGTCTATAGCTTGGATTTAATTTCTGGTTGGTCCTGCCCCTTCGCTAAAGATTGCTTGAGTAAAGTGCATACGATCGAAGGTAAACGCAAGCTACAAGACGGACCACATACTCAATTTCGTTGTTTCTCGGCCAGTCAAGAGGCCCTCTTTCCAAACGTCTACAAGAAACGCAAGGCTAACTTTGAAGCCTTAAAATCCGCTGGTAATTCTGATGGTATGGCTATGCTCGTTGAGGGTATGTTGCCGAAAAATGTAGGCGTGTTTCGATACCACGTGGGTGGTGACTTTTTCAATCAAGATTATTTTGATGCTGCTATTAAGGTTGCTAAGAATAATCCTGATATTCTGTTTTATGCTTATACTAAGTCATTAAACTTCTGGATAAAAAGACTTAACGACATTCCCAAAAACCTAGTCTTAACGGCTAGCCGTGGGGGTCGATTAGATAACCTGATCGATAAACATAATCTCCGAGAGGCCGTTGTAGTCTTCAACGAAAAACAAGCTGAAGATCTGGGCCTAGAAATAGACCATGATGACAGCCACGCCGCCGATCCGAGTAAGGCCAGCCAGTCCTTTGCTTTACTAATTCACGGGGTGCAACCTAAGGATTCGGAAGCTAGCCAGGCTGTCAGGCAGCTAAAGGGTAAGGGCTCATACGGA
>MDSY01011615.1_pt1 | contig 15075 bp, 13 predicted proteins | sample 811131 | NCBI WGS metagenome assembly MDSY01 (sample SAMN05326643, study PRJNA326480) | marine metagenome | isolation source: seawater | place: Atlantic Ocean: South West | collected 2010 | reverse complement strand
TGCAACTAAAATATTCCAATATTTTTTTCTATTTTTTGGATATAAAAATTTTTTCTTAAAAAAATTCTTATAAACAAAATTTGTTACTTTTAAGTTTTGTTTTTTTATTAAATCAAAAATTTTTAGAATTAGTAGATAAAATACTGATAAAACTGTTATTATTAAGAAATTTTTCTTTTTTTTGTAGATATAATTTTTTATTCTTTTTTCTAAAAAAGATTTTTCTTCTATAGTTAATGGTAATCTTCTATTTTTAGAATCGCAAACTAAAAATATTAATAACATGTAATCTATAAAAGTATTACCATACAGCTTATTAATTTTTTTGGGTAATCTATAAAATGCTGAAAATAAAAATCCCGATCTTAGTCTTAACTGCCAAAAGTAAGGGTCAATTCTTTGAGATAAAAAGTAACCATCTTTTTTTGAGTCATTGATAAAATTATTATTATCTATATGTAATTTTTTTTTATCAAGGTCATTTATTAAATTGACTGCATTACTCTTATTGCTAGTACCAACCCAAAAAAGTGGCTTTTCCACTCTTAAGAATTTTTTTGTCAATGATGTTACCGCTAATGCTGAATAAATATCTGGATTAGGTTCATTAAAAAATTTTTTTTTTGACTTTTTTATAATTTCATTAATTAAATTTCTTTTTACTATTCCTGACGTATACAATAATGGTAAATTTTGATATGGACTAAAACCAAATAATGTTTTGAGTAGCTCAATTTTACTACTTTTAATTTTGATCTTTCCAGTATCTAAATATCTCACTACTGTTGGTCCATAAATATGCTCTACACCTTTCCAAAAATAAAATGCCCTACTACTTGATATCGCTTGAATATCATGTTTTTTTACACTTTTAAGGATTTTATCTATTTTTACGAAAAAATTTTTAACTACCCCATCATCATCACCTACTATTGTTATCCATTCTCCTTTAGCTTTTTTTATTATCCATTCATAATGCCTCACCATAGAGAAATATTTTGGAGTTTTGATAATCTTTAGTCTTTGGTCTTTTATTTGCCTAATTTTTATATCACTCTTGTCTGTAGTTTTATTTAAGCTTACAATAACTTCACAGTTTTTGTAATTATTATCTAAAATGCTCTTAACAGCATAATAAAGGTACTTTCCTCCATTTCTACTTGGAATTAATACTGAATATTTAATCATTAATTTTTACTTACTATTATTGATTTATTGAAAATTATATAATCCACATTATTTTTAAATAATGAATTAATAGCGTCTTGAGGATTGCATATAATTGGCTCTTCATGATTGTTAAATGAGGTATTCATCAAGCATTCTTCTTTTGTAATTTTTTTATAATTCTCTAAAATATTATAAAACCAAGTATTTTCACTCTTATGTAAAATCTGTGGTCTTGCAGTATTGTCAACATGTGCAGCCGCTGGGTAATTTTTTATAAATTCATTAGTGCAGTTATAAGTTACAGTCATAAACCTGGCTAAATCATCATGTTTTTTATAGTTTTTAAAATTATTTTTAGCATACTTGCTAATCATAACAGGAGCGAAAGGCATAAAGTCAGATCTATTTAATCTTTTGTTAACTTTTTGATTTATGCTCTTGTCTCTAGCTGGGAAAATTATAGATCTATTACAAAGTGACCTTGGGCCAAATTCCATTTTTCCATTAAAAATTGCAATAATCTTTTTTTTATTAAACTGTTCAGCAATAAATTTTGCTGTTTTTTTAGCATCATTTATAAAAAAAAAGGATAGATCCTCATTTTTAGATATAGTTTTAATTATATCCTTATTGGCAAATTCTGGTCCTAAATACATATTTCTTATTCTAATTTCTTTTGAATTTGAATATTTGTGAAGTCCACCTAGACATAGCCCATAATCACTCATTGGAGGAGCTACAAATAAATATCTATCTAAATTTATCTCTTTTATTTTCTGATTAAGCTTAACATTAGCAAATATACCCCCGCTTAATAATAGCGAAGATTTTTTTGGTATATTTTTTTTAATATACTTTATAATAATTCTCTCAATAATATTTTGAACTGTGCAAGAAATGTTTTCTTTAGAGTTTGTTTTCATATCATGGAAAAAATTATTCATTTTCCAGCTATTTTTTCCTCTTAAAAAAAATGGTATAAAATTACTCTCAATATCTCTTGCTAGGATTTTATTATTAAGAACTTTGAAAATTTTAGTAAATCCAATCTTATCTACATATTTACCATGAGCTGATAAACCTGTTAACTTACCCTCATGTCTTTCAGCCTGATAACCTAAACCAATAGTTACATTTCCATACAAATATCCAAGTGAATTAAATGAAGTATTTCTTACCACACATTTTAATTTTTTATTATCAAAGTACCAAATAGCACTTGATGTAAAACCACCTTTACCATCACATGTTAGGATATATCCTTTATTTTTTTTTTGTGTTATTATAGCAGATCTTGCATGTGCTTCGTGGTGATCTAAGTAAAAAATTTTATTTTTTTTTATTTTATTTTTAACATACCATTTTTCAAATTTTTTAATTGAATTTTTATTAAATTTTACTTCTGTGTTATATCTGTGCCAAAAAACTTTTTTATCATAATCATTTAGAGTTATTGACTCGTCTTCTATTTGTTTTTGTAATTTTTTTGATGGGTTTGCGGACTCATGGCTACAGTAAATTATCTTATCAACTTCAGATAAGTTTATCTTTAATTCACTTAATAGAAACTTAATAGTTTTATTGGGTATTCCAGAAGAATTTTTAACTCTTGTAAATCTTTCTTCAGATGCAGCTAATAATTTTTTAGTTTTACTGTCATAGATTGATGCTGAGGACTCGCTATGATTTGTAATAGACAAAATTATCATCAGTCTTTTTATTTTGGTAAATATTTAATCAGTAGAATGAAAATTGTATTTATATAAATCTTAATTTTTTATAACAGTTGTGTATGTTTTTGTCGATATTAATAGTTGATTTTTATTCATTGCAATTAATGTTTTTATTATTTAAAAAACATTTATTAGCTAGCTTAAATCTTATGAAAAAAAAAATAGTCTACGTCGGTTTATCAGCAGATATTCTGCACGAAGGTCACATTAACATTCTTAAGATTGCAAGTAAATTAGGAGATGTTACTGTTGGATTGCTCACAGATGAGGCAATCGCAAGTTATAAAAATATTCCTCATTTAGATTTTAGACAAAGACTGATAGTTTTAAGGAATATTAGATATGTAAATAAAGTGATTCCACAAAAGACCTTGGACTACGTTGACAATTTGAGGATTTTAAAACCTGATTATGTTGTCCATGGAGATGATTGGAAAAAAGGTATCCAAAAATATACTCGTGCAAGGGTAATTAAAACTCTGAAAATTTGGTCAGGAAAATTAATAGAACCAAAATATACAAAAAATGTCTCATCTACAATAATAAAAAACAAGTTTTTAGAAATAGCTTCGTCCCCTCAAAATAGAATATCAAGACTAAAAAGATTAATGGATTCTAAGAGTATAGTAAAAATACTAGAGTCTCACAATTCTTTGACTGGATTAATCATAGAAAACTTAAAAATAAAAAAAAAGAATAACCTTTTAGAATTTGATGGTATGTGGTCTTCAAGTCTTACTGACTCAGCTACAAAAGGTAAGCCCGATAATTCATCTTTAGATTTTTCATCACGAATATCGTCTTTAAATGATATGATGGATGCAACAACAAAACCATTAGTCTTTGATGCTGATAATGGTGGACAATTAGAACATTTGCCTTTTTTAATTAGATCTTTGGAAAGGTCGGGTGTATCTGCAATAATTATGGAAGACAAAGTTGGTCTTAAAAAAAATTCATTATTTAAAGATCAAGAGAATACCAAGCAAGATAAACCCAAACTATTTTCCAAAAAAATTAAACAAATTTGTAAATCTAGAACTTCTGATGACTTTTTAGTAATCGCAAGAATTGAAAGCTTTATTGTTGGCAAAGGTTTAAATGATGCTCTAAAAAGAGCTGAAATATACTCCAAAGCTGGTGCAGATGCTATTTTAATTCACAGCAAAGAAAAAACAACTAATGAAATATTTTCTTTTGCAAGAAAATTTAAAAAAAGTAAGAATTTTATACCACTAGTTTCTGTTCCATCAACTTATTCAAAAGTTTACGAAAAAGATTTAATTAAAAATGGTTTCAAATTAGTGATTTATGCAAATCAGTTACTTAGAGCTGCCTACCCCGCAATGAACCTTGTTGCAACGAAAATTTTAGAAAATGGTAGGTCTTTTGAAATTGAAAAAAAGATAATACCAATCAAAGAGATAATAAATTTGATACAAAATGATTAAAATTGATTCATTAATCAATTTATTAAAAAAAAATGATACAGATTTTTTCACAGGTGTCCCAGATAGTGTTTTAAAAGAATTGTCAATTTATCTTCAAGTCAAAAGTAAAAAAGAACATGTAATTGCTTCTAATGAAGGTGCTGCTATATCCATTGGTATTGGACATTATCTTTCTACAAAAAAAATACCCTGCATTTATATGCAGAATTCAGGCCTATCTAATGCTCTTAATCCATTAATTTCTATTGCTAATAAAAAAGTTTATTCAATACCACTTATTCTTATTATTGGGTGGAGAGGATCTCCAAAAATTAAAGATGAACCTCAACACAATGTTAAAGGAAGGATTACTCAAGATATATTAAAATTATTAAATATAAAATATACAATAATTAGATCAAAAACAGATCTCAATAAATTTAATAAACAAATTAAAGAAGCTAAAAAAAAGAATAGTATTGTTGCTTGCTTAATAGAACGAGGAGTTTTAGAAAAAAATAAAAATAAAATTAAAAAAAAAGATTTCTACCAACTTAATAAAGAGCTTTTTTTTAAAACTCTTTTAGAATCTTTAGATAAGAATACAAAAATAGTTTCAAGTACAGGTTATAATTCTAGAGAATTAATGTATCTGAGAAATAAATATAAAATTAAAAATAGTAAGGATTTTTATATGGTTGGTGGTATGGGGCACACTGCTTCTGTTGCATTGGGATATTCGTTATCGAGTAAAAACACAACCATCTGCATAGATGGTGATGGGTCTTTTTTAATGCACCTTGGATCAATTAAAACAGCTGGAACGTTTGCAAATAAAAATCTTAAATATATTGTATTAAATAATAATTCTCATGATTCTGTTGGGGGTCAGAATACATATGCTAATAGTATCGATTTTGAGAAGCTTTCGAGGAGCTTAGGTTTTAAAAAATTTTATTCAATTAAAAATGATAGAAATCTAAATAAAAAAATTAAGACTTTTTTGTTAGATGGCAAACTAAGTTTCTTAGAGGTAAAAATTTCAAATAGTAAAATAAAAAAATTACCTAGACCTACTGATTTAATTAAAGTCAAAAATATATTTATGAATTAAATGATTAATACTACTGAAGATATAAAAAAATTTATTGAGGATAAAGGTTTTAAAAAAATATTTGTATTATGTGGTAAAAAGTCTTTTGTTACATCTGGCGCAGAAATTTTTTTTAACAAATTGTTAAATAAAAAAAAAATTAAATTATTTTATAAGAATTCAGAATTACCTGTTTTAGAAGAATTGATTAATATTATTAATAATATTAAAGATTTTAAACCTGACTTGATACTTGCAGTTGGTGGTGGTGCCATAATTGATTATGCCAAAATTGCAAATGTTGTAGATGTTAGAGATGACCTTAAAGATCTTATTGTTAACTACAAATATCCATTTAAGAATAAATATACAAAACTTGCTGTCATACCTACGACCGCTGGATCTGGTGCAGAAGTAACCTCAAATGCAGTTATTTATGTTGATGGTATTAAACATTCATTTGAAGGTGATCTACTGATCCCAGATATTTTTTTTTTAATACCTGAATTTTTATTATCAGCTCCAAATAAAATAAAGGCATCATCTGGCTTTGATGCAATTGCTCAAGCTTTAGAATCTTTAGTTTCAAAGAAGTCTAATGATCAAAGTGTTGAATATGCTTCAAAATCCTTAAAAATTTCTACCAAAAGTTATATTTCATTTTTAAAAAACCCAAATTTAAAGAATGCCTCAGAAATGAGTATTGCATCAAATTTAGCTGGTAAAGCAATTAACATATCTAAAACGACTGCACCTCATGCTGCATCCTATCCCTTTACTTCTTTATTCAATATTAGCCACGGTCATGCTGTAGCATTATTTTTTGAAAATTTTTTTAAGTTTAATTTTGATAATTTAGGTAAATCAGAAACTTCTTTTGATCTAAAAAAAAGATTTGAATTAATTTTTACATTATTTGACGTAAACAATATTAATGATTTTAATTCTAAAATTACTTTAATAAAAAGTCAGGCTAATTTAGAAGATGATTTGACTAAACTTAATATAAATATTGAAAAAAATTCTAGCAAAATAATTAAAGGTATAAACTTATTAAGATTGGGAAATAACCCTATTAAAGTAGATGGGAATGATATTCTCAAAATAATTTATAGATAGCTCTCAACTTTTGTTACGGTTTTACAGAGAAATTATTTTTGAAAATTATTTAAACAATACGCAATTCTATCAATGTCTTTTTTTGACATTCCAGTGTGTAAAGGTAAAGTTAAAATTTCTTGCCAAATATTATTAGAAACCTTAAGATCTTTATCATATTTTTTATAAAGAGGGTGCTTACTTAATGGTAAATAGTGCACACCTGTAGAAATATTATTTTTGTTTAAGTGATTCATAAGAAGATCTCTTTTTTTATGTTTCAAACCCATTATCCAGTAAGAGTTATTTTGAATATCGTATGGTAAAAGTAAGCTAAAATTTATACTTTGTATTTTTTTTATATAATATCTGATCAAACTATTTTTTTTACTCATTAATGATCTAAATCTTTTTAATTGTACCCTACCAATCGAAGCTGATAAATCATTCATATTAAATTTATATCCTTCTCTTGAAACTTCATAATACCACTCATATTTTAATTTTTTATTTATAAAAAGATTTTTTGATCTTTTCCAGGTATCTTTTTCTATACCGCACCATCTTAATTGTTTTATAGGTTTGACTAAATTATCGTCATTAGTGACAATCATTCCGCCATCACCAGTTGTTAAACCTTTTTTTTCCTCAAATGAAAAACATCCAATATCTCCCCAAGTGCCTAATTTTTTTCCTTTAAAGCTACCACCTATGCAGTGGGCGCAGTCTTCAATTACTTTAATTTTATTTTTTTTTGCAAATTTTATGATTTTTTCCATTTCCGCTGGATGACCACCATAATGAACAACAATAATTGCTACTGTATTTTTGTTTATCTTTTTTTTTGCATCTTCCAAGTCAAAACTAAGAGTGACAGGGTCACAGTCTATCAAAATTGGCTTAAGATTATTAAATAAAACCCCATTTGCAGAAGATACAAATGTTAAATTATTAACTAAAATATTTTTTCCTTTTTTGAAATTAAATGCTGATACTGCCAAATGTAGAGCTGCAGAGCCAGAATTTGTAGCAATAGCATTTCTTGATTTTACGAATCTTTTAAATTCATTTTCAAACTTAACAACTTCTGGACCTTGACCAATCCAACTTCTTTTAAAAACTCTAGCCACAGCTTTTAATTCTTGACTTGTTAAATCTGGTTTAAATAATCTTATTTTTTTCATGAATCTAATTCCTTATCTTTTTGTGATATATATTTTGGTTTCAAGGGCCATTTGATTTTTAATCTTTTATCATCATATTTAATTCCATTTTCTAATTTTGGATTATATTTTGAATCAACTAGATATAATACTGTACTGTTTTTTTTTAAAGTTATATAACCATGCGCAAATCCTTTTGGAATTAATAAAATATCCTTATTTTTCTCTGAAAGTTTAGTGCCAAAATAATTCATAAATGTTTTTGAATTTTTTCTTAAATCCACAGCAACATCATAAACCTCTCCAGAAATACAAGTTACAATTTTTGTTTCTTCATAAGGTTTTTTTTGATAATGAAGCCCTCTCAAAATTCCTTTTTTTTTATTTATGCAGATATTTGTTTGTAATATCCTATTTTTAAAAAAAATATTTTTATATTCATCTGAGCAGAAATATCTAAAAAATTCACCCCTATCATCTTTAAATATTTTTGGTTTAATCAAATACAAACCTTTGATCTTTGTTTTTTTGAAAATAAGTTTTTTCATTTTATTCCTTAAGTGTTTTATCTTGTAAATTTAAAATAATGTCAAACTTTTCTAAAAAAATTTTTTTATGTGTTGTCATTATGATTAATCTATCTTTCTTTAAATCTTGCAATATTTCAAGGAACTCTCTTTCTGTATTTTGATCTAAAGCACTGGTTGGTTCATCTAAAAAGATAATTTTGGGATCATTATATAAGGCTCTTGCAATACCAATTCTTTGTTTCTGGCCTACGGAGATATTTGAGCCAAAAATTGATAAATGAGAATCTAGTTTATTTGGAAGTGAATTAACAAAATCAAAAATTCTTGCCCTCTTTAAACAAGAATTAATTTTGACTGTATCTATTTCATTATCGTCTAGCCCAAATGCAATGTTTTCTTTAACTGTTCCACTGCTCATGTAAGATTCTTGTGGAACATATCCAATACTTTCTTGTGGGCAATTAATCTTAATATTGTTTTTATCTGTCTTATAAAATCCAAGCAACAAATCTAAAAAAGTTGATTTTCCACTTCCACTTTCACCAAATATTGTGTAAATTGTATTTTTTTTAAAGATGTAGTTTACGTTTGTTAATAACATTCTGTGATCATCATACCCAAAAGATAAATCTCTTATTTCTATTAAGTTCTTAGAATTGTCTGAATTCTCATATTCAATATTACAATTGTAATTATCATTATTTTTTTTTCTTAGCTCTTCCAGGATAACACCCGTAACAAAAGAATTTGTTTTGTAGCTATTGATTTGTACAAGGCTTAATTTTAGAGTACCAATTAATCTTAAGCCCCCATAAGCTAAAACAGAAATTATCGATACAATTTTTTCTGGTGATATACCTGACATATTTAATTTCACTGTAAACAAGCAGATAAAAAGTATTCCAATAAACTCTAAAAAATAGATTGGTATATTAGTCACAATTATATTTTTTTGAAAATTACTTTCACTTTCTTCAATAAATTTTTTGAACTTACTTTTAAAAAAGTTAAATTTATTCAAAATAAATATATCCTTAATTCCATTCATAATATTTTGAATAATATTAAGTTTATTTTTTCTAGCTAAATTTGCTAATGTGCCAGTTCTTTTTATGTACTTTGAAAAAATTAAATAAAAAATTACTGTAAAAAATATTAATGTAATAAAAAAATAAATAATATCACTTCCAGTGTATATTATAAGAAAGGTAAAAATTGCCAAGGTTAAACCAAAGCCTTTAATTAAAGTCAATATATTTTCAATTACACCCACTAAATTGTTTATAATTTCCATTTTCCAAATCTTGTTCGCAGGTGTATCTTTTTGAACCTCTGCTAAATTTGAATTTAAAAAGTTTCCAAGAAGAAGAAATGATAGTCTAAGTCTAATTCTTTTATAAATAACAGTTTCTAATATTTTTGATAAATATAGAAATATTGACCTCAGAAAAAAAAGAAATGTAATTATGTACAAGAAAGGTAAAAAGTTGTTACCAGTATTTATTGTGATCTTATTTAGTAGTTCATCTAATATCTTATTACCTATCTCAATATTTAGTAATTGTGAAAACAATATGGGAATACTTGACAAAGTTAGCAGTTCGATAAATATGACGATAATTGATAGAATAAGTAAAAATAATAAAAAAGCTTTTTCTCTAAAAATTAAAATTTTAGATAAATTTGATATATTATTTTTTTTCATATTTTAAAACTTCTACTAACTGTCCTAATTATATTAAATAATACATTAAATATAAAATAGGCAAAAACACATAAACATACTTTATAATTAAATGGTGAAATTACAAAAACCAATATGGCCTGTCCTTGTACTGTTGTACAAAATCGATATACAAATTTAATTGTTGGACCAATTAGTGGCAAACTATAAATTTGATTAAATATCAAAATTTTTTTTCTTAATAAAATTGTTTTTTTAGGCTTATTTTTTATTTCTACCACAAGAGCAATCGTTACAAAAAATAAGAAAAGGAATAAAGATAGAAATGCTATTATCCACACTAGTTTATCATTAAAGTACATTGATAATGACAAATGTGTTAAAAATACTTTTATCAAATCAGTAAATGTATCAGGATTAATAATGCTTCTGCTTACCTGATTAGTTTTTCTTGCTAAAGTACCGTCACAATAGTCTAGCAATTGTGATATTAAAAAAGTCACTACAAATAACCCTAAACTCTTCATATAAACTAAGGAAATTAAGCTTAATAATGAAAAACAAACTGATAAAAAAGTAACGTGATTGGGCTTAATATTTATTTTTTCAAAAAAAAGTACTAATGGATAAGACAAATAATACATAATTAGCATTGTAGGATTATTTAAAGAAGCATAGCCAAAATAATCTTTAATCTTTTTTTTATTATCTCTGTTTCTTATTTTTTTATTCGAAGTTATCACTTGCTATATTTTTTGAACAATAAGTCTTATTATTGGTAAATTAGTATAGGGCCCATTAAGGACAAAATGCTTAAAAGCATATTTCTTAACAAATTTATTAGGCAAAAATCTTTGTATAAAGGAATACAAGGTTACTACAAAATTTTTTTTTGTAATTTTTTTTTTATTCATATTTGGATTTGAATCGAGTAATTCTACTTTGTCATTTATCTCACTAACAGCTACAACTTTAAATCTTAACTTTTCAAATAATTTAATTAATCCTTTTTTTTCAAAAAAAAGTGTGTGTGGAACAGAAAAGTTTCCAGTTTTAATATCGTGTGGAATTTCAATAAAAATTTTTCCCCCATCATTTAGTGCTTCATGATACTTATTAATTACTTTAATTAAATCCTCTGGAAAAATATGCTCTAATGAATGACTCATCCATATTAAATCAACTTTAGGCAATTTTGATGTATAGGGATTAAAGTATTCACCTAATTTAATAACATCTTGAACATTATGTTTAATTTCAACCTGATCAAAATAGTAGTATTTAATTTTGTCTTGAAACACTTTCAAGGATGGCAATATTCCTAATGCACTTGGCCCCACTTCTAATACTTTTATATTTTTTTCCAATTTAACGTGATTTATATAATACAAAACTTGACTGAAAAACCGTGAATTAAATTCTAAGAACCTATCAAAAATAGGTTTAGAGGCTGTATAAACTGATTTATAATATTCATCTAATTTTTTTCTAGAAATGTTGTGACAGAAACTAATCTGACAACTGTTACAGGTATATAATTTTACATTATTCTCAAAAAAATTTTTGCTATCCGCTTTATTGGCACCTTTATAAGAGTATTTTTCTAATGATTCAGAATCATTGCACAATATACATTTCATATAGTAAGATTTGTTAAAAACTAAATATTAATAACTTCAATATCATTCCTTTTAAGCATTTTTATATAGTTTGCATCAAATAAATCTAAATTGAGGTTGTCTGTATTTACTTCATTTAAGGATAAAAAGGTTTTTCTGACGTGTTTTGCATATTCAAATGCCAAATTTTTATCTGTAATTATTTCATAATCTAATAAAATTTTCTGCACTTCAAAACTTTCTTTATCTGTTGGTCTAAATTTATTTAACGATCCTCTATGCCATGTATTATTATCCATTAAAACTACATCTCCTGCGCTAATTTTTAATGTTTGCATAATTCTGGATCTTAAATAATGCTCATAATAGAAATTAATCTTCATAAAAAGTTTTTTATAAAAAAAAATATTTTTTACAATTTTAATCTCATTTTCTAGTAATTTTTTTGGTAAATTTTTTTTCATTAATTTTTTTTGATAATTAATTTTATTTAATATCTAATAAATCCACATTATATTTCTTTAATAATTCATTACTTTCATTTGATAAATAATTTTTATTGGTAATCATTTTTCGTGTTTCTTTAAGGTGATTGATATAATAATCTATTTTATTTTGATCCTTTTCACAAATTATCTCAAACTGAAGTAAAATTTTACTAATACCTGTATTTTTAAATTTTTCCTCTAGAAGTTTTTTTACAGGCGTCGCACTATGCCAAACATTACTATCAAATAATATCGCATCACCAGCTTTAGAAAGCAAGTTTATTAAAAATTTTTTCTTAAAATTTTCAAGTCTATAGTTAATTGATTTCCACAATTTTTTGCCAGGAACAAAATTAAAAGGTCGTGAATTGAACCTAGATACTCTTATTCCACCACCTTCAAAAACTGAATTATCTGTAAAGTAAAAACAAACTTTAAAAATTTTAGAACTTAAATTAACTTGAAATTTTTCAAAACCCATCCCCTGTCCATCTCTATGGATTTGAGGGCCATAGGCATTAAGTTGGCATGAAAATAAATTAATAATTTTAAAGTTACCAATTGATCTTTTAATCTCTTTAAATAGATTTTCACTAAAAATAATATCGTTTACCTCTTTGAAACTAACTAATTCGTTGTGAGAAATTCTTTTAATATTTCTCACTTGATCAAATTCTTTATGTTCTTGTTTCTCAGCATTCAAATCCAATGATCGTTTAGCCAGCATTTGACCTACATTATTTATTAAATGCTCAGAGTGAATATTTCTTAAAATTTTATACATTTGTATTATTTTACATATTTATAACATAAATTTTTATATACTAAATTTTATTTGTATATATAGATTAAATTGTGAAAATAGATGCCATTATTCAAGTAAGATCAAATTCTTCAAGATTAAAAAATAAATGTTATAAATTTTTTCATCATAAAACTTATCTAGAAATACTAATTAGTAGAGTTAAAAAATCCAAATATATTGATAATATTATAATAGCAACAACTAATAAGAAAGAAGACGATAGAGTAGAAATTATTTCAAAAAGAAACGGATTAAAATGCATTAGAGGTTCAGAAAATAATGTCTTCAAAAGATTTAATTTGTATATTTCTTCTTACAGAAAAAAATATTTCTTAAGAATTACAGGTGATAGAATTTTTTTTGACTGGAAATTAAATGATTTCTTGATTAAAAAATTTTATAATAAAAATTTCGATTATGTAAATTTCACAAATTCAATTTACCCAGGCCAGCCAAATGACTTCACTGGTGAACTAATTAATTCTCAAAAATTTAGAAAAGCCTTAAATTTCAAATTATCTAAAGAAATGAAAGAACATATTTATCCCTATTTTTTAAATAAAAAATCAAGGTTATTGGAATTACCAAAAACTCATATTTTATTTAATTCTTTAACATTAGACACAAAAGAAGATTTGAATTTATTTAGAGAACTTAAATTTAAATTCAAAAAAATTACAAATATTGAAACAAAAAAAATTATTCAATTTTTTATTGAAAAATTTTTTTTACAACAAAAACATTCTAAAATGAAATTACATAATAAAATTAAAAATTTAGTTTTAAAAAAAACTTCGAACTGAGTCGCAAATTTTGATTATTTTTTTCTTCGTGATATCATTGCCACTTGGTAAGTGAACAGAATTGTATGATATGTTTTGAGCATTTTTGAATTTTTTTCTGATAATTTTCTTGATATGCAAAGCATCATTAATTGGGTTAACCATCTGTCTCGCATCAATCTTATTTTGTTGAAGATGTTTAAGAAATTTTTGTCTTAAATTTTTTTTTTTTAATGTAATTGTTAACATCCAGTGCACAGGAGAACACCAGTTTTGGAAATTTCTTATCGTTATTTCTTCTATATCTTTTAGATAATGATAGTAAAGTTTCATTTGTGTCATTCTCTTTTTTAGTATTTGTTTCAATTCATCAACTTGACTACAGCCAATAGCTGCTTGAAGATTTGTCATTCTATAGTTATATCCCATTCTTACATGATTATATTTTTGATTATATTTCATTCCATGATCTCTCATTTCAAGCATTTTTAGATATGTTTTTTTATTATTTGTAAGCACTGCTCCACCTTCTCCAGTTGTAATAATTTTGTTTGCAAAAAAACTTAAAGTAGTCACGTCTCCAAATGTCCCTAATAATTTACCCTTGAATTTTCCACCAATACTTTCAGCGTTATCTTCAATTATTTTTAATTTATATTTTTTTGCGATTGCAATTATTTTATCCATTCTGGCGGCATGTCCAAATTGATGAACAACTAAAATAGCTTTTGTTTTTTTGCTTATACTTTTTTCAATTAAATTTTCGTCAATATTTAAAGTTACTGGATTTATATCAACAAGTACTAATTTTGCATTACTTAGTAAAACCATATTTGATGGAGCAATAAAGCTTAATGCAGGACAAATAACTTCATCATTTTTACCTAATTCAAGCCCCATTAGAGATAGGTGAAGTGCTGTAGTACAACTTGATGTAGCAATACAATATTTTATTTTAAAAAAATTAGATAATTTTTTTTCAAACTTCTTTATGTAGTTTCCTTGACTTGAAATCCATCCTGTATTTAAACAATCTATAACATTTTTTTTCGCTCTCACTGAATATTTTGGGACAAAAATATTGATCATTAGAAGTACTTTATATTATTTTTTATTTTTTTAATATTTGAATTTCTAAATTCTAAGATCTTTATTGTGTTTTTAAATTTTTTATTGTTTATTATTTGCCAATACCATTGACCTTTTTTTAATGGTAAGTGATCATCATTTTTTCCATAATTATGAGACAACTCCATAGCATATATTTGTTTTTCTATCATATTGATAAATTCAAACTTATTGAATCCGAAAAAATTTGATGATAAATTCAGATGTCCAATATTTAAATTTATACCTATCTTATATTTTTGTAAGAAAGATTTTAACCTTATAAATTCTTCAGGCCTTTGCATAATTAGTTTTTCAGGAAGGTTATAAGATCCCTCAGTTTCTATACATATTTTTACTTTTTTTTTTAAGA
>MDSY01157251.1_pt1 | contig 15077 bp, 5 predicted proteins | sample 811131 | NCBI WGS metagenome assembly MDSY01 (sample SAMN05326643, study PRJNA326480) | marine metagenome | isolation source: seawater | place: Atlantic Ocean: South West | collected 2010 | reverse complement strand
TAAAGTCCTTTCTTATCTCTCTTCAAACTCTCTCTTTTGCAGGGGTCCTAAACCCTAGACCCTAAACACTTTTCAGTCTTTTTTTCTCTCAGTCTCAGTTTCTCTTCCTTCATTGAAACAAACTTAAACAAAGAAGAAGCGAGATTAAAATGAAGATCGACGAAGTCGCCTCGACGACGAAGAAAGCGCGAGTGGCCACGCACACGCACATCAAGGTATTTCATACTATTTAACGAATTTAACGCCTTTTTTATTGATTGTTATTGTTATTGATTGTTGTTGTTGTTTTAAACAATTCTTTTCATCATCATCTTCGCGTGGCGTCTCGCAATCGGTCAATTTTGTTTTGAATCCTTCCCATCATTTTCATCATCATCGTTCGATTATTTCATCATCGGAGGATGAAACCTTTACTCAAATTAAACGCTCATCGTATCACAGGGTCTCGGGCTGAACGAAAAAGGCGCGGCAGTCGCGCAAGCCGCCGGATGGGTCGGCCAAGAATCCGCTCGGGAAGCCTCCGGCGTCGTCGTGGACATGATCAAAGAGAAAAAAATGGCTGGAAGAGCCTTGTTATTTACGGGCGCGCCGGGGACGGGGAAGACGGCGTTGGCGCTAGGGATCGCGCAAGAATTAGGGACGAAAGTACCGTTTTGTCCCATGGTCGGGTCAGAGGTGTATTCGCACGAGGTGAAGAAGACGGAAGTGTTGATGGAGAACTTTCGAAGAGCGATTGGTTTGCGGATTAAAGAGAATAAGGAGGTGTACGAAGGCGAGATTGTGGAAATGACGCCGGAAGAGACGGAGAGCACTTCGGGCGGGTACGGGAAAGTTATCACGAGCGTAGTCGTTGGATTGAAAACGGTGAAAGGGACGAAACAGTTGAAATTAGACCCGTCGATTTACGACGCGATGCAGAAAGAAAAGGTGAAGTTGGGCGACGTGATTTACTTGGAGGCAAACTCGGGGTCGGTGAAACGAGTTGGGAGGTGCGATGCGTACGCTTCGGAGTTCGATTTAGAAGCGGAAGAGTACGTTCCGTTACCGAAAGGCGACGTGCATAAAAGAAAAGAGATTGTGCAGGATGTAACTTTACACGATTTGGACGCCGCCAACGCGAGACCGCAAGGCGGATCCGATATCATTTCAATGATGAGTCAAATCATGAAACCGAAGAAAACAGAGATTACGGAAAAGTTAAGGAGAGAAATCAATAACGTGGTTAACAGATACATCGATAGTGGCATCGCCGAGTTAGTCCCGGGAGTGTTGTTTATCGACGAGGTGCACATGTTGGATCAAGAATGTTTCACGTTTTTGAACAAAGCGTTGGAGTCGCAATTGGCACCGATTGTTATTTTTGCCACCAACAGAGGTGTGTGCCCGGTGAAAGGCTCAGACGGGATGGTGGCACCGCACGGTATTCCGGTAGATTTGTTAGATCGCTTGCTGATTGTTCGAACGATTCCTTACACGAGCGAAGAAAACGTACGGATTTTAGCCGTGCGAGCGGACGTGGAAGAGATTGAGATGGACGAAGCGAGTTTGGCGAGATTAGGGGAGGTTGGCGACGAGACGACTTTAAGACACGCGGCGCAGTTGATGACGCCGGCGGCGGTGATTGCGCAACAAAGCGGGAGAGAGGAGATATCGATTGCGGATTTAGAGGAGTGTCAAAGATTGTTTTTTGATCCGAAGAAGAGCGCTAAGTTATTGCAAGAGCAAGCGGATAAATTTATCACGTATTGATAACTCAATAAAATTGCTTCGCGTTCGTCATCAGTGCAGTAGTCCTAATATTTATTATGTATGTAGTGGTGAAACAAATAAGAAATGTACTAAATGAAAATAATGGGTACTCTACAGTATGGTACACTTGGTTTTATTCGATATTACAAAACGCAAATCGAAGCGCGCGCAGCTTTCGTCCTTTTTTCCTTCCCTCTTGTTCTCATTTTATTGAACAGCCGCTGCCGCTGCACGCTTCTTATCAGCGACTACATCCACAAAGGTTTGTTGAGATTGTCCAGTCCCACCCGATCCGCCATCGGATCCTTTCTTTTCGTTCCCGGAATCGTTGTTCCCGGAATCCGTGTTCGTGTTGTTATTATCGTCTCCGTTGTTGGCTTCCTCAAACGTGCCATCGGAATCTCTCTTCGTCATTTGCATGTATGGATGTGGCCGCGTTTGCTGCGTCGCCATGGACGTTGGCACGAGCGCGTCACTTGTAAGCGTGGCCGCGGTCGCATCGCGAGCACTTTCGCTGTTAAACTTCATAGAGTTCACCGCACTCTCCACCAACTTGGCTTGCTTCTCCTCCGCGCTCGCGTCGGAAGAGGCGTTTAAGAAGGTTTGGTACCCACTGCCGACGAGTTGCATTTGATCTTCCCACATTCGCTTCGATAGCAAATTCTTCTTCAAGTTATCGACGAGTAAAACGGTCGTTTCTCGATCAATCGGTCGCATATTTTGTAAATTCTCCGCCGCTTCTTCCGCAGAGATGCTATCGTTTTCCAACATTCTCGCAAACGCGGAGTACACGACTTGGAAGTTTGGCGTGTTTTGATTCGCTTTCTTTCTTTGCGCATCGGTCAGCGAATTGTTCTGCGTAGGATTCCAAGCCGAATGTTGCAACTGGTCGCCGCCGTTCACTTGCTGCCCCGCGCCACCTAAGTTCGAGCCGTGTGCAGACTGGTTCGTATTTTGTTGGTGTTGCTGATGAAAGCCTCCCAAACGCGAGGGACCTCCAGAACCGATGCTTTTTTTTCTGTCTGTACCTTTTGAAGTTGGGGTGTTCGGTGCTTTCCTTTTTGATCCTTTTTGCACCTCGTACGTTGCGCCCGTCAAGGAATTTCGAACTTGCTCTTGCATTTCATTCATTTGCTGCGTGATGTATTCGTGCGTCATGCATTGGTGGTTACTCTTGGAACCGCCGCCGCTATTATCGTCCTCGTCACTAATATTATTGTTGTTTATGAAATCTGTCGCAGTCATCATCAACTCTTTATTATGACCGCCGGTTTCTTTGTACGAAGTTGTCGCCGTGCCGTTGTTGCTATCTACTAAACGGTTAATCGCGTCGTCTTCCGCCGAACCGCCACCAGAGGCGTCGTTGCTATTCATGATTTCTCTATTATTCTCGTCGTCGTCGTCTTCATCATCTTCTGCTTCGTCATCGACCATACCCGCAAGTTGATCGTCGCTTCTAAATAAGTCATCCGTCGGCGGTTCGTTTCCGGGATGAAGCAAGGAGGATTTCTGTGTTTTCGTATTCTTCTTCATAGTGTTGGCGTTCTTTTTCGTTCCAGTAGTCTTCGGTTTCGCAGCTTTCTTTTCTTTTTTCGGCGTCGATTGCTTCGCTTTCTTATTACCCTCGTCGCTCGCGTTCGTATTATTATTGTAATTATTACTCTGCGATACTTCTTGCTTCTGCAACTGTTTCTTCGGCGAGAGTTTCTTCGAAGGAGAAGACGGGAGACCAGAGGCGGCGTCTACTAACGACGAACCGTTCTTAGTTGCAGTGGCATCAGCAGTTCCATCGCCTGTTGTTTTCACCGGTACTTCATGTTGCTGCTGCTCATGTACTACTACTTTAGCTGATGGCGGCGGTGCTGGTGGTGGTGGTTTCACCGCTTTGTGCGGATACGGTCGACTCGCCTTCTTCTTCGGCCTCGGCGGCGGCACCGCTTCTCCGGTGCCCAACTTTTCAATCTTCAAGAAATATTTTTGCGCGTGCGAACGGATTTGAATGATCGATTTCGATTTCACGTGCTCTTTGATTTGCTTCCAGTTTCGCTGGTATCTGTGTATTCGAAGACGATACAAAAGAAGAAGAAGAAAAATGTCAGCAATAGTTGTTTTCGCGTTTTCGTCACGACGCCATAATCACAAGGAGAAAGAAGAGACGCGTCATCATCCTCCTCGCACGAAAGAAGGAGAAAAGAGAGCAGAAAAACAAAAAAACAAACGCACAGCGCGATAGCCTCCACGAACAGCCCGTGTTCTTCGTCCGTCCAACTTTCTCTGGATTTTGTGATGGTGTATTCTTTCCTCGCTTTAATGTTCACTTCTTCTTGTTCTTCCTTCTCCACCTTAGTATGAGTATTATTCGTCGTCTCTTCGTCGTTCGTCATCTCTCCTCCCGCTCTCAAATTTGGACGTTTCCCTCCTCCGCCTCCGAAAAGATATTCTCTAGATATCTCAAAGAGGGGGGAAAATTCTCTCTAGAGAGATCTCTTTCAACGACGAAAGAAGAAGCGTTGATGCCGATCGAAAATGGTCAGATCACAAAGACAGAAGAGAGAAGAAGCTTGAATGAAGGAGAGACGTTTGAGGATCAGACGGCAGAGAAGGCGGACGACGTGATCAAAGCGGCGCGTTGTTTCTTTTCTGCGCGTCGTCGTCGTAATATAATTTGGTAAACAGATTAGACGTAAGAAAGAGCTGAGTCAATTGCAATTTAGGGTTTATGAGGAGGCAAAAAAAAAGAAAAAAAGAAAAAAAAAGCCACAGAGACCGTTGTGTTGGGAGAAGAAGATTAAAAAAAGAAGAGGAGGAGGAAGCGGAAGAGAAGTGAAGCAGTGAAGCGGTGAGAAGAAGAATGGCGGCGACTACTACTGGAGGAGCAGCAGAAGAAGAAAATAACAACATCGGAATGATGGAATCGACGAAACATCCGACCGCGTTACTCGTGCACGTCGTCTTTAAATGTAGCGCCGTGCTCGTCTATGTCTTTTGCAACTGGTTTTCGGACGATTTCGTCATCATATTCGTCCTTTTGACTCTTTTACTGACGATGGACTTTTGGTGGACGAAGAACGTCTCCGGTCGCTTGTTAGTTGGGTTGAGGTATTGGAACGAAGTCGAAGAACAAAGTGGGGAGAGCAAGTGGCAGTTTGAATCGAGAGACGCGGATGGAATGCGGTTGGTGGATGCGACCGAGAAGCGGATTTTCTGGTGGACGATATACGGCGCGCCGTTGATTTGGGCGTTCTTTTTAACCACGTCGTTGACAAAGTTGAATTTCAACTACGCGTTGGTGTGTTTAATGGCATTGGGGATGTTGTTGACGAATACGATCGGGTACATGAAGTGTTCGAAGGATCAGAGGGAACAGATTAGCGGGTTGGCGCAAAGAGGCGCTCTGAGTTTTTTAACGAGAGGATACTTTTGAGTTTGTAGTAGATATATTTAGTAGTTTTGTCGTAGTAGTGAGCTTGTTCTATGCACACGTAGTGCTCTGCTTTATAGCCGAGACCGAATTTCGGCTGTTTCGTTTCTCTTCGATACCGTTGCCGCAATCGTACCGTGCGGCTCCGACGTGGCAATGTATACGTCGTCGTTGAATTTATGGTCTCCTCCGTTTGGCGTCATCGGTATGAAATGGATGTTTGGTAACGTAAATTTCACGTCTTTCAATTCTTTGATGTTGTTTACGATCGCATCGCCCATATTGTATAACGTCGCTTGCACCGATGGCGAATACACGCCTCTCTGCGCATCGCCGAAGAACTGGTCTTTGATGTTTTCGAGCACTCGCTGGTAGACTAAATCGTAATCAATGTTGTTGTTGTTACTAGAATTGTTATTACCGAACCATCCTTTCCGTTTACTGGTATCAACTCCTCCTTCCAAGTCGTACGTCCACACGCAATCAATAGCAGTCGCTAAAATCCGTTCATTCGTTTCACCGAGTTTGGTAAACTTGTCCTTGATATATCCTTCGTAGCCGCTTTGCGTCGTTTTCAACACCCGATAATCTTTCAACCCACTCGTTACGGTTGGATGTTCCATTCGTTCTCTCATCACGTTCACGAAACACGTGCGTATACCGCTACTAAACGTAAAACCGTGACTGTGCTCGACACCTCCTCTGACTTTAGCCCGCTCCCACGGCGCTTGGTCCACCGTCACCGACACCCCGTCTATGAGCGGATACGTTTCTATAAACGTTCTCGCGAGACGGATGGCGTACTCCTCCATAGACGTGCGCTCTTTACATCTTTGCGCGACCACGTAACACATATTTCTCGTCGTATCCGTGGTCGTCATCCCACCGTTATCTCCGCTCGTGTACGCTTTTTCCATTTCCGGCGATATAAGTCGAACGCACACCTCCCACTCGACGAAATAATGCGCGTTTTCTTTCGCATCTCTCCACGTCCGTCCCAAGCGGACTTTCGATTTCCCGTGCTCGTGTTCGGTTAAAAATCCCATCATATGATACTCTCGTTCGTCGGTATATTCAATAAATACTAAAGAAGTCTCAAACAGCAAAAAGCGAAACTGTTTTTATGGTTCTTCGATGCGTCTGTATAATAATAGTGTGAGGAAGCAGTGTAGGATATACGCGGATAAAAAGATTGATTACTTTGCGGCGTTTCAGAAAATTTTCTGCAGGTGACTGCTTCTTGAAACGACAGAAAAAAGTTTTCGAGAAAAAAAAAAGACGACTGCCAAATGAATGAAAGAAAGCTTGCGAAAGAGATCTCGTCAGATGAACGAAAGAAAAGTCTCTCTCGGATAATAAATAAACACAACGAACGCTTTTAGTATCATCATCATCATCATTAATAGTAGTAGTCTATTACACAGTTAAAAAGATAAAGATGGCGGACCAAACGCCGCCGATCCTTTCCGGCACTTTAACCAAGAGAGGCGGGAAAGACTTGTACGGCAAAAACACCTGGCGGTTGAGGCATTTTCAATTACATCTCGCGAGCGAGAAAAAATTCTTTCATCACCAGCAACGGTTTACTCACGAGGAGGAAAAAGACCACGCCGCGGACGAGGAGGAAGAGAGAAGAGTTAATAATAAAAAGGAAAAGTCGACGCTGAAGTATTACGCGTCCGAGCCGACGCACTCGAGGCAACAACCGAAAGGCATGTTCGAGGTGACCAGTAAGAGTACCGTTGTGACTTTAGAGGACGAGAAGATTCTCGAGGAACACGGCTTGGGGAGCAAATATTTAGGGAAGAAGTTGTTCGCGTTTTACTCCAAGATGGACGTCTCCGCGAAAGAAATCAATTCAGGAGTTTCGAATTCCGTGGTCGTTTGCGAGTGCGAGAATCAGCAAGTGTTGCAATCGTGGGTGACGGCGCTGAGCGACGCGATTGCGCGAGAGCGGAGTCGGAAAGCGAAGAACGGGGAGAAGGACGGAAACGGTAGCGACGACGAGAGCGATACGGAAGTCGACGCGAACGGGAGGAAAAGGAAAAGTGGTGGAGAGAAGAAGAATTCGTTGCAAAGACACCAGACGAAACACGCGAGAAGGAGTTTCTTTAAAGGCGCGCTGGAGAGAGCGGGGTTGACGGGACCGTTGGGGGGCGTCGGGGTGCCCACGCACTTGGAAGCGGTGTGGGAGCAAATCGCGTTCGTGGACGTCATGGCGGAAGACGCGCTCGGGTTTGACGAACGGTTAATGCGCATACGAGATGAGAAAATGGCAGTCAGAGAAACGCTAGAAACTATGAGCGATTCGTGCTCGACAATTTCGAGAGCTTTGGGAAGTTTGCAATTTCCGATGTCGGTTCCGGAAACAAACGCGATTATGGAAGTCAGAAGATCGTTGGATGATTTGACCTTGTTATGTCGGCAAATCCCCGCAGGAACGCAAGATAACAACGCGTTTACTGCGTTTTTGTCTGTCTTTATCGATAGAGTGCGTTCGATGCGTCCGGGTGCTTTATTAATGTTCCCGGGTGGGTGGTCCACGCAAAACGACGGGAAGAGTCGCGCGCTGATTTACACCTTGCAACGACTGCAAGGCTCCTTTGTGTTTTCCGTGACCAACACGGGCGATGGATTAGAGTATCATCCCGTGAAAGCGGATCCGTCCTCGGATGGATTTTTATACGGGTTGACGACGCAATTGACGGAAATTCCAATGGATATGTGTTTAGATTCTTCCACTTGGGCTCTGTTACTTAGACCGATTGTCCATCCGCAGAAAACGGCTGAGATTGCAAAAGACCAAATTTACGCCAAAGTGTTGCCAATGTTGAACGGTCGTCCGTTATTCGCATCGGTTGGTGCCACGCCGCTTCGGACGGTTCAGTTTGCACCAAAGCCAGCCGGTGGCGATTTATCGTTTTCCTTGTGCGCGTTAGAAGCTGCGAGGTGCGCGTTGTGCTCTTTAGGATGCCCGCCAAAACGAGCAAACGCGTTAGTCGAGGTTGGCGTGAGACACGTCATGTTAGAAGAAGCCTTGCGGAACGTTTCTGAAATTTCGCTTCTGAATACTTCCGCGTGCGTAGCTCTAGAAACTGCGTGTAAAACTTTAGCTCGATTTGCGACGCCGTACGCGGAAAAATTAGCCAAGATGGAACGAGAAAATGGAGGGCAAAACGCAGACGCGAGCAACGTCGGACCGGTGCCTCCGGAAATCCTCGCGAGGATTTTGAAGTGCGTGGAAGCGACAAGACTGAGAGCTGCAAACGCCCGAAGGCCGACGTTACTTCCGCCACCGTTAGCCTCACCGATAGCGCCTAGAGATGCGAGCAACATGCAGTTGTTCGGTAAAATTATGCTCGAAGGCGGGACGAATTTACTCGCCGGCGACGCCAAGCCGCCGCCGATTATTCGTCCGGTCGAGTTGTCCATGGTTCCAGATATAGTCACTAGCGTAGAAGAAGCCGCACTAGCCATGCGAAAAGCAGCACACTGTTGCTCCATATTGGCTAACCAAGCCGATTTGACTACGAATTCGTATTCGCACAGAGTTGCGTTGTTGGTGCATTTGTTCGTGCACGTTTTGCCTTGTCCGATGCCGTTGACGCACAAAGACAGAGAGACTCACTGCTTTTGGCGGTCGGCGAGACCAAAGTACGAGACGCAATTAGAGCTCGCCCGGTCTTTGAATTTATGTTTACGACATTTCGCCACGGCGTCGATGTCAGTTTCCGCCACGCGATCGTTTGACGCCAACCGATTGTTGACGTTGTCGTGCATGGCGGCGATTACCGACGCGACGTTGAGAATGAAACCGTGCGATTTCCCGAGCGTTTTTTGCGAGCATTACGACGGCGTCAACGAAGGCCCGACGACTCTCTTTGGGTTTGATACCGGTCCATTTGCAGTGGAGGCGGAGTATTTACGATTTCACTGCCCGGAAAGAATGACAAAATTGACGAAAGTTTTAGATTACTTCCATTCGCTCACCGAGTCCGTTCAATCCTCGCACACTTTGTTTCGATGGGAAGACGATCAACAAGGCATGACTTTCGGCCCGGGAGAGGCTCGATTATTAGACCAAGTTGCCTTAGCGATCGGCTACGAACGGTCGCCGGATGCCTTGTCGAATTACTTTTCTTGCGAAAACAGAGACATGGCGGATCATTACCCGGAACTCGTGGCGTTGCGAGACTCTGTTTTCATGTTCAAAGCGTTGATGGCACCGACGAGCGATTCGCTCCCGGACTTGCGTCGATGGACGTTTCAAGATTCTCAGTTGAATTGGAAGATTGAGCGCGACGAAAGATCTGGAGCGTATAACCTCAATGTCACCGCTTTCGATCGTCAAATGCGAGTTGCGCCGTGGGCGCGAGAGTTACGCATGGTCGCCGATAAAGATGTCGACCCGACAACAGGGAAAAAGAAGAGGATATACGGGTTTCGCTCTGTCTTCGGAGGTGGTTTTTTAGCTAAATCCGTCGGCGATAAACGGCCGCGATGTCCACCGTCCGGAGGGAATCCGTCTAATTTAGTCGGCATGCGAATCGATACGGAGGAGGACGTTTTGCATTTGCAAACGTTGCCGACGTTTGACGATTTGCTCAAACCAAGCGAAACGGAACTTTTGTTGACGTACTTGACTGCGCCAATGGTCCGCGTTCCGTTATCTTTGAGACTATTCGCGGACGCAACCAGGTGTCGCGCGTTATCATCGCACGAAATCCAACAAGTTTTAGATGCGGTTTTGTTTGAGCCTGGTCCGTGGCAACCGCCCGGGTTGGTCTTTGTCCCCCAAGAGATTCCTGCGAGCACGAGACAGCATATGGCGACACCGTGTGGGGTTTTATTCCACGAGCTCTCCCACGCGCCGGCGCCTTTAATCGATGCTGCGGAAGAGTTATTGGCTTTAAGTTTAGAACTCGATACCGGCAGGCACGACGCTCCAGCCGTCCCGGGCGTTTTGTTTTCCACGCGAGCCTTGACTCGAATGCTCGCGTTTATCACGACGCTGATGGAGCAAGAACACATCGAAGATCCAAAGATGAGAACGAGAGGCGTTCAGCCACCACCGAAATCGAAAAAATCACTAGAAAACGCAAAAGAAAGAGTTAGCAAAGTAATTTCCGCGCGCGTTCGTCCAGTTATTCGACGCTGGTTGAACCGGGCGGCAAAATGTGGCGCCGTGCGCGCTGCGTGCGCGTTGCACGCGCATTTAGCGTACACGTATTATTGGACAAAACCTGAAGACTATGACTTGGAAGCAGCGACGACGCTGTTTACTGCGCAGGCATACATATTTGTTAACCATGTTTTCTTGGACACTCCGGACGGTTCCGAATCTATGGATAGAAAACTCGCGAAAGATACCGGAGAAAACTTGATGGATTTAGGATTCCCTCCGAACGAGATTTTCGATTTGTTCCAACGACAACGAAAAAATATGCTCGCGTGGGCGAAAGGAAACGAAAAAGAATGCAACGATGTCATGAACGGCATCATCATAGCGTTGACGACGCGTGAGAGCAGTTCGTCGGTGCCGTCTGCGCAGCAGGAGGCTATGGACGCTTCTGCACATGACAGAGGATGGCGGTTGTCTGGCGAAGGCCGGTTCGTGGCGCACCCGAAAGACGAAACTACCGAGGAGTGGCAAAGGAAAACGGAGAATACTAAAAACGTTCTGTTGGAAGAGTATGGCGAACACTATGGGGAATGGTTATTGGCGACGACGACGCAAAACGCAGAGATGGAGGTGAATTGTCAACTCGGCGAGTTCACGGTCCGACGAAACCGTTTGCGGCCGCTCGAAAACGCCGTTCGAGAATTGCCCGATTTTGTGGCCGCATTAGATTCAGTGTTGAGAGAACGGAACGAAGAGTTTCGACAGAGGCTGTTGAAAGACGACGACGACGTGGACGAGGACGATTCGTTCACACGTTTACTCGCCGCTTCAAACTCCAAGTCCATCATCGCCACAGTTTTGAAGAACACGGACGAGATTGGTAAAAAAACGGGAGACGGAAAATCACCGTTCGCTGAATTCGACGCCTCGGACGAGGTTGTTCACTGCGCGGAAGTTCGCAACACAGAACATCGTAAGTGGCTCAGGCTGGTTGGTTTGCGTCACGATATCGAAATTTGGGATCCGGATCCTCGTGTGCCGACGCACAACTTTACCCGTCCGTACGCTACGAATGCCAGCGCGGGCGCGAAAGTCATGAACGTTTTGAGCGTGGTTGGTCTTGGTTCCGGATCGGGTTTGATCGAGAACGAACGGTGGATTATGGACCGATTAGAGCCGATTATCCATGGTCCCGCAGCGGCTTTCTTAAAAGGCGTTGAGTTGTTCCTTCCGTCCGAAACGTTCAAAGGACCGATTGCTACCTTGCGAGGCGTCGGCGCGCCGGATGTGGTCGCGCCCGAGGTACAAAAGTCCTCCTGGTGGTGGGGCAAAGCCACAAAAGTTCCGAAAACATCGGTCGCGGACGAAGAAAATGCGAATAAACTGCTCACCGAAGTTGTCGTCGTGCGAGACCCACCGTTGGTACAGGTCTTTCGCGTCGAGTCTTTCGGTAGACGCTGGAGAAGAGCGTTGGTGTTTGCCTCCAACGCCTCGTGGTGTCTCGCGGATGTCGACCCAGACGGTGAGCCGAGTTTGAAGGACCCGAACGAAAGATTTTTACTGTCTGCAGTTCGATTAGGTTCTCGGGTGCAATCTTTAGTCGTAACGAGACACATTTCAAGTAAGCTCGGACGCCAAGCATTTGTTCCTGAACGACACTTGCGAGGGATAATCCCGCAAGCGTTGTTGCAAGATTACTCGTTTTGGCGATCAGAAGTTACCGGAGATTTGTACGGCACTGCTCGACCGACAGCTAAACACCCTCGAACAATCATTTACGTCCAAATAGAAGGTGCTAAAGGTGCCACGACGCCACCAGCGGAGGAAGACCCGACGGTCAGCGCGCTCGACTCCGTTTTTAGCGGCTCCGCGAGCACTTCTAAATCCGGTTTATTCGTTGATGACGCGCGAGGTATCGTTCATAGAATCCCAATGCCGACGAAAGACGCGAGTGATTTTGATTTCGATCCACTAAGCATGCCAGAAGGAACACTTGTTTTAGTCGATTTGTTGTACGCCGCGGCTGGACACACCTCTTCCGTGGAAGAGATGGAAGGTGAGAACGACGACGTGTCGAATTTACTGAGCCCGCGCGCGGAGTCGAACGAAACGCGACAGAATCCGTTGAAAGCGTTGGCAAGATCGATTGCTGCCGTAGAAGGGTTAGCACACGCGCTCGTTTGGGTCGATAGAAAGACCGGTAGCGGAGCTGGTGGCTCAAAGAACAACAACTCGAGTGAATACATTCCCGTGCGAAGAGTTGAACTCCCTCGATTAGGTATTTCCTTTCACGCCGTGAAAGATACGACGGCGAGTTCACAAACGCGGTTAGAGTGCGAAGAACACGCGGGTTTATTTTTAGCTTCCGCGAGAACTCCAATGCTAGATCGCTTATTATCTGGTTTACCGCACGCTATGTTGTTAGAAGCTCGTGACGGACAGCTCGCGGTTTTGTTACCCGCCGGTGCTGCGCCGAGGCGTGCGGCGATTGACGCTGTCGCAAAACTCGGCGCAAGTAAGGGTTTAGGCGCAGACGTCATCGTCGATCGTTGGGATATCGCGTGGCACGACGCTGTCGGTGACTCGAAACATTATGTATACACGGTTCACGCTTCGCACGCGCATCTAGTATGCGATTCCTTAGCGTCGGCGTTGTATTTGTGCACCATGCGATTCCTGGCTCGAAGATACGACGACGTGAAAAAACTCGTCGATTTACTCTTGTGCGAGAACGATCCTACGAGCGAAGAAGCGCAATTATGGGACGCATTAGGTCTGGCCGCCATCGAGGATCCGAATCCAGATGCGTGCGCGGCTAGAATTAAAATTCTACGCGCCGCTAAAGGCACCGCCGCGATGGATCGTTTAGCCGGCTTAGGTTTCAATGAATCCGTCGAGTGTTTGAAGTACGTCCAAAATTGGCGTGCGATAAGTGCCAACGTCCGATTAACCGCGGAAGAAGAACTAGATGTTGTAGACCAAACGACCGCGAGTGCTCGAGTCACGGAAGCGCAACGAGCGAGTCTCCGAACTCGAAGAAAGAACAGAGATGAGAAAACGCTCGAGGAAATCATCGCTTCAGATCCGTTGTTGTTGAATCGAGCCAGTTACTTGCGTTTGCTCGTTCATCACGAACGCAAATTGTTAATGAACGATCAACTGAACAACAGTTTAGGACAAACGCAAGGGTTTCCTCTCTTTTACCCGCCAATACCGGAACACAGCGAATTCGATTCTATCGAAGATTTCTCCGCGTTCGACGATGCCATCACCGGTGACGGTCCGCTTGGAAAACTCGCCGGGTGGACATCGAGCTATTCACGACCGGACGATGTTTCTGTCAACGGCAGTAACGGCCTAAACGCTGTCAATAAATGGATTGAAAGCGGTTCTTTGGCCTTACAAAAAGAACACGGGTTCCCTTTACTCTTTGAGTTGCTCACGAGCACGGTGCAGTTGCGCGTATTACCGGGCGACGACCCGCATCGGTGGGGTAGGGCTTTGTTACGATTCGTTCCGAAACAGCAGAGCGAGAAAGCTGGCACTTTAATGTCCATTTTACGCGTGTTAGCGGCAAATGCAGACATTGCGAGGGAGTGTCCGCGCGCTGAAGAGCGGACGTTAGGCGTCAAACTCTCCGCCATGTTTACGCAAGACGGCGCCGTCGGGCAACTCTTGAAACGTGTGAAACCGTATTTGAAAGAAAATCGAGACCGTTTACCGTCGCAAATGAATTACATTGGCGATCGCTACGCGTCACCACCAGCCTGTGAAATGGTAATCGACGCGTGGTATCAAACGTTACTCAACGGTTCGAAGTGGGCGTTACCTAGATTTGCTTCGGCGACGTTGCGACAACGTAAATACCCGCTCGAGAACGATCCGCAAGTATTGCAAAAGTACGGCGCGAACAATCTCGCAACCGTCGATTTGAATTATTTAAGCTCGCAGCCGTTAGCGGTTATCGATTTAGCGTCAATAATAGTGCCTGTCGAGGACGACCGCGCGGGAGATGCGATCCAAGGTTGCTTGGAAAATGGTTCCGGAGGGTTACCATTTGACGTGTCGAGACACCCTTCGTCGGCGACGCCAATCGCGAAACAAACCTTGACAAGATTACGGCAAGATTTAAAATCGAGCGCGGATAGGATTGCAAAGCAGAAACAGGAACCCGTGAATGTCGCAACGAACGAGCTCACGTTAAATGGATTCACATCTTTCGATTGCGAGCAAATTGCCATCGAAGCAGCAGCGTCCAAGGCTGGTCAAGCGTCGATCAACGCGCGAGCGGTATTGCGCTCGATACTTGAAAAGTTGGCCAAACAGGTTGCGCTCGATCGCGCCGCAGCTTCAGAGGCTGCCATGGTCGCTACCGCAACCGCAAACGGCCTGGATAGATCAGCCACTGTCCGTTTCGAAATGCTTCGACTGGGTTTGCAAAGGCGCTCGGGCGCGTGGGCCGAAGCGACGTACGACGATTTACTGGAAGCGATGGCGTGCGAACACGGCGAGAAGAATTTGTTGAAAATCACCCCGGGGGTAACTTCAGACAAGGTGAAACAAGCGTTGCATTTAACCGCACAAGCGTTGTTGCTAACCGCAAGAGCCGCGCAAGGTGCAAAATGTGCTGCCGCTGCGGCGGATACGTTATTAGCATTATCAAAGTGCGCTAAAACCGTCGAACGTGATGGGAAAGCATCGTTAGCTTTGGATTTAGGTTTACGCGCGAGAGGTTTGGCGAAGATGTTGTGCGAGAAGAGGTCGTACTTTAAAAAGAGTGTGGTG
>MDSY01113130.1_pt1 | contig 15077 bp, 12 predicted proteins | sample 811131 | NCBI WGS metagenome assembly MDSY01 (sample SAMN05326643, study PRJNA326480) | marine metagenome | isolation source: seawater | place: Atlantic Ocean: South West | collected 2010 | reverse complement strand
GGTCCTTTTATAAGTGCTTATGCTGTTAAATCTACAATTAAAGACTTGCAAAAGATCTATCAAATTAGAAACTGTAGTAATAGCACTTTTAGAAATAGATCTAGACCTTGTATCGAGCATCAAATGCAAAGATGTTCTGCTCCCTGCGTGGAGCAAGTGAGTGAAATAGATTACAGCACTGATATCTCCTCTTCCCAGAATTATCTTGCTTCAACAGGTAAAAAATCTAGAAAACTTATGTTATCGCAAATGAAAAAACTTGCTGATGAGTGTAATTTTGAGAAAGCTCTAGAGCTTAAGCAAAGAATTGCAAGTTTAGATATTTTGCAGCAAGAACAAGCCTTCTCAACAAATCTTGCCAGTATTGACTTCTTCGCGTGCGTTGAAAAGCATGGAAAGACTGGCGCTTGTATTTTATCTGCACGAGATGGAAAAATACGAGGTACTAAAACTTATTTTTTTAAAGAAAATTTGTTAAGCAATCTAGATATGCTAATTCAGAGCCTCGTATTCTCTTATTATCAAAATAGCTTCTCATTGCCAGATAAAATGATCTTTACGGTGAAGCCAAAAAACTTAAAGTTAATTAGTGAGGCGATAAATCTTAAATTTCAGCAAGTAATTAGCATGTCATGTTCCACTCCTCCTGGGACAAAGCAGCTTGCTAAGCTCGCGACATTCAATGCAAGCCAAGTCATAGAAAATAAAATTGGAAAATCTGATAAATTTGATCATGCTATGCAGAATCTTGCGAAACATCTTGCTCTCAATAAGACCGATCTATCTATCGAGGGTTATGATGTAAGCCATCATGCTGGCAAGTATGCTGTAGCATCTTGTGTGAAATATACAAACTCTGGACCCGACAAAGGATCCTATAGACTATTTAATATTCCTGTAGAGATTGCGGGCAATGATGTTGGCTCAATGCGACATGTGCTGGAAAGAAGAATAAAAAATTTATCTAAGGAGCCACTTCCAAATATTATTCTGATTGATGGCGGGCAACAGCAATTAAACGCTGCATTAAAAATATTTAAGAGCTATGCAATAAAATCTCCGAAGATTATTAGTATCGTCAAGGGAGCAAAAAGAATTAGAGCAACGGAAACTATCCTTGCTAAAGAGGGGATCATAGAGATACCAAAAGTAAGTTCAGGATTTCTGCTTCTGCAGCAGATTAGAGATGAGTCCCATCGTTTTGCCATTAGAGCGAATAGAAGAAAAAAAACAGTAGCTGTAAAATTCTCCCAACTCGAATCGATTCCAGGTGTTGGACCTATATTAAGAGAGAGGCTATTTAAAAAATTTCAAACTATCTCGTCTATCAAAAAAGCAAATATAGATGAGCTCATGGAAATAAAAGGAATATCATATGACCAAGCGAATGTAATTTTTAAAAAATTAAATGTGCTATAGCTATTAGTACAAAACCAGATGTGATCTCTTGGACCCTAAAAATAAATTGCTTATTTTATATTACTGATTGGCTTATAATATTAACTAATTTCAATTGAAATCTGCAATCTCCAGCTCTATTAATTTGATGCCATATGAATGAACCGTTAGTCTCTATTACACTTTTTTCTTATAACCAAGCAAGCTATATTAGAGCTGCCATTGACAGTGTCATCAATCAAACTTATCAAAATTTAGAGATCATTATTACTGACAATGGATCAAATGATGGAACTAAAGAAATTATTGGAGAATATCTAAGTGATCCAAGGATAATTTTTTTAGACTATCCGGCTAATGAGAAAGCTTCTATTCTTCAAAATAAAGCGAATACTCTTTCTTCTGGCAAGTACATAGGAATTATTTATGGTGATGACTATTACCTATTAGATAAGATACAAAAACAAGTGGATATTTTCGAAACACTTGATGATAGTTATGGACTTGTACATGGACCAGGTTTTATTGAAGATGTTGAAACCGGCAATAAAAAGATTTCGTCTTGTGCTGAGGTAAGTGGATTCTGCTTTATAGAGCTATTAGAGAAATGGTCAGATGGTTTTTGCAATCCGATAGCTCCATTGGCAAGAAGGCAATGTTATATAGAATATCCAGCTGATGAGGATGTCTTTTTTGGAGGAGGGGAAGGCCTTTTTTTATTATTTGCCTTGAGATATCAATTTTATTATTTTGATGAGCCACTGGTGGTGATGAGAGAGCATGAAAAAAATGCAGGTAAGAGAGTTAAGAGCAATACAGATACACACAACGCACTGATGACAAAATTAATTCATCACAAGGAAGTACGCAGTGAATCAATTCCGGTTATCCAAAAGCATTCATCATATTTTAAAATGAACGCTGCATGGCATATTCTTAGAACAAACGATGATTTAATTTATGCCAGAGATTTATATCTCCAAGCTCTAAAATTGTATCCAAAAAACTTACTAAATTTCAAACAGTTTGCGGGTTTTATTCTTTCTTTTTGTCCCTCTTTATTGGTTAGATTCTTTAATAGAGGAGCCCTTCTATTTTTCAAGAAAAAACATTTTTATGGGATTGAGTAATCACTCTTTATTATTCATGCCCCTTGATTCCTAGCGAGGAAATCATTATTTTTCAATAAGAACAGAAAGGTTACAATAATCCAATAACTATGAAGCAAATCCTATTGGCATGAAATATCTTATACATTCTCTTACTTTACTTAGATTATTTGCTGGCCCATTAATTTTCTTGCTTGTTATTGTGGCTCAAAATTTTGGTCTTTCACTTATTATATTTATCTTAGCAAGCCTCTCTGATTATTTTGATGGAGTACTAGCAAGAAAATATAATTTAGAATCTATGCTTGGGGAAGTTATGGACCCGACAGCAGATAAGATATTAACTTTATTTCTAATTATTACTCTAACTGTTCATTATCAAAGTTCATTTTTAGCATTCATAGGCGCCTGTATTCTAGCAAGAGAGTTTTGGGTCTCAGCTTTGCGAGATATCAATGCCAGAAATAATAACTTTGCTGCAACTCAAGTAACATCTTTAGCAAAGATAAAAACCACAGTGCAATTTGCTGCATTTGGATGCTTTATGTTTTCTATGTATGCAAATAATAGTTTTTTAGAGTTTATTGCTCATTTTTTACTATTTTCAGCATTAATAATTACATTACAGACAGGGCTATCGTATACAATATCAACCTTTAAGAAATAAGGCTGGATGGCAGAGTGGTTATGCAGCGGCCTGCAAAGCCGTTTACGCCGGTTCGATTCCGGCTTCAGCCTCCAATTAATAATATGAAGATATCAATCATTGGAACAGGGTATGTAGGATTGGTCACTGGCTCCTGCTTGAGCCACTTGGGGCACAAAGTTACATGCTTAGATATTGACGAACACAAGATTAAATCTCTATCTGAGGGGATCTGCCCCATATATGAACCTGGCCTTGAATTACTTATTAAAAAAGGCTTAAAAAATGATAACCTCAACTTTACTACTTCATATAAAAATGCCTGCACTGCAACTTTAATTTTTCTTTGTATTGATACTCCTGAGGGGAAGGGCGGCGAGCCAGACCTAACTAATCTAAAGAAGGTATTAAGGACCTTGGTGAAAGCTGCAAGAAATAATTTTGTCATTGCTACCAAATCAACTGTTCCGATTGGAACAAATAGTTATATTTCTAATTTTTTTAAAAAAAATACTCACTTAAATATTCAGGTTATTTCAAATCCTGAATTTCTGAAAGAAGGTAGTGCAGTCAAGGATTTTCTTAAGCCAGATAGGGTGATAATTGGTTGTGATTCCAATAGAGCAGCCAGAATCATGAAAAAAGTTTATGCGCCCTTAAACCTAATTGATCAAAAAGTAGTTTTTATGTCAGTAGCGTCTGCTGAGCTTACAAAATATGCGGCTAACTCTTTTCTTGCAACAAAGATAAGTTTTATAAATAAGGTTGCTCAAATATCAGAAAAGATCGGAGCAAATATTCATGAAGTGAAAGCTGGGATTGGTTCTGACCAAAGAATAGGTAGTCAGTTTCTCAATGCTGGATTAGGTTATGGTGGCTCTTGTTTTCCTAAAGATATTCAAGCATTACATAGCTTAGAAAAGAAATTTCAATTGGTTAATTCATTGTTGGAGCCAGTTATGAAAATTAACGATGAGCAACTAGAATTTTTTTGTAATAAAATTGTTCGCTCATTAAAAAAATCTAAATTACACAAAACATCCTTATTAATATGGGGGGCATCTTTCAAGCCTAATACTGACGATATAAGAGAGTCTATTGCGATCAAATTAATAAAATATTTTGCAGATAAGGTTGAGCATATTTATCTTTATGATCCTATATCGAACAAGAATGCTTCTATTGAATTAGCAAATTATAAAAATATATCCTTTTGCGACTCGCAGTATCAAAGTATTGAACATTCACATGCTCTGATTCTTTGTACGGAATGGGAGAGCTTTCAAAAACCAAATTTAGTAAAACTAAAAATGCTTAAAGATAAAAAAATCTTTGATGGTAGAAATTTTTTAGATAAAGCTTCTATTGCTAAGGCGGGCATTGACTATACCGGCATTGGTCTTTAAATCTAATTTTTCTTCGGCTCCAGTCTAAGCCAGCTCATTAGCTCTCCTCTTCCTTCGGAGCACATTAACCATCTATCAGAGTCACTATATTTTCTTAGATCAGCAAAATTTGAAAAATCTCTAAGACCAGTCTTTAATTCTGTTACATCAAAAAACTCTTGAGCCATGCTAATTAAATTTTGCTGTTTTGTATCACCATCATCAAAGTACAAAGCATGGGATTCAATGATTAATGTAGAGTGCTTGAGCTTTAAAAAATCTTCTCTTTGAGCAAAGAGATCAAATTCAACTCCTTCGATATCCATTAAAATAATACTGGAAGATAATTCCTCTTGAGAAAAATCATCATAAAAGTTTCGTTTTGCCTCTCCTCTTATCTCAACCTTATCACTTACATTATTCAATTTAGCATTTTTTCTAATTTGATTTTGGCCCTCTTCAGCAATCTCATAACATATAGATTTTTCAAAAGTTTTACTTATAATCCCACCTATTGCGTAGTATCCGTCTGCAGCACCAACATCAATCAATGTCTTAAACTTGCCTCTGTCTTTGGTCAGTGACTCTAAGACTTCTTGCTCATAAAAACCATAAATCATACTTGGTCTATCAATTTTGCCCCACCAATCACCTCTTGAAAGGAGCATGCCCTTAAAAGGACCATATTGAATTGTTGAATTATGTTTTTGATCAATTTGCACTGCTAGCTCCATTCTTCTTTCATAGATATAGCCATCTAGATCAGCTAAATTGAATTTTCTTATGACATAAGAGAGGGAGCGTTTGATAAAATTTAAAATCATTTTATACCCTTTCTAGAGAGCAAAATATCAATTTTATTCGAGGCTTCATTCCCAAGACTTCCATGGAGCTTTGTTATTATTGTAAAGATCATTCAATAATTTCTTTTCTGCTAATGTATCCATAGGCTGCCAAAAACCAGGATGTTTATATACAGCCAATTGATTTTCTTTTGTAATTTTTTTTATTGGCTCTTCTTCCCATGACACTAAATCACCCTGAATATATTCTAAAACCTCAGGCTCTAAAACAAAAAACCCACCGTTAATCCATGTTGAGCCATTTTTAGGTTTTTCATTAAATTGCTTGACTGATTCACCTTCAGATGTCAGAACTCCAAATCTTCCAGGAGGGCTTACGGCGGTAACAGTCGCAAGTTTCTTATTTTTCTTATGAAGAACAATAAGTTTTTCTATATCAATATCACCGACACCATCACCATAAGTAAATAAGAATGGTTCTTTAGGATCAAGGTAATCTTTAACTCGTTTTAGTCTACCTCCTGTGAGAGTCGAATCTCCAGTATCTACGCAGGTAACGTTCCAATTTTCTGCAGTAGCTTTTTTGATTGTTGTAGTGTTTGTAGCTAGATCAAATTCTACATCGGCATTTCTGAGGCTGTAATTTTGAAAATATTCTTTAATATAAATTCCTTTATAACCACAGCAAATAATGAAATCATTCAGTCCATGCGACGAAAAAATTTTCATGATGTGCCATAGAATTGGCTTACCTCCAATCTCTACCATTGGCTTTGGCCGATCATAGGTCTCTTCAGAAAGCCTAGTACCGAGTCCGCCAGCTAAAATAACTACTTTCATTTCAATAAGATTAGATTTTCTCTATGATTTACTTTAAGAAATTATATAGATTTTTAAATAAGTTTGATAATTTTAGTGCAACTAACTAAAAGTGAAGGTCATTATTTTAATTTTTGAAGCTGAGAAGCTGTTTCAATAATTGACTCTAAAGCATTTTTTTGGTTCCAAGAAAAAACTTCTTTAGATTTTTTATTGGATATATTTCTTTTTTTACCAATCATGCGACTATCTATAGAAAATCTTTTAGTTAGAAATAATGATTTAATAAAGAAATTTGGCCATGTAAATCTTGGCAAGTTGCTAAAACCTTCTTGCCTCAATCGCTTTACTATATCTTTGACCCACAACGTTCTCTCGCAAAGAATTATTCTTTCGCTATCCAAGAGACCTAATTCAAGAGTTTCTATATGAGCTCTTGCCACATCTCTCACATCCGTCCAACCAATATTTAAATTTACAATTCCTTTGGTTGTTCCATTAATTAATTTCAATATAAATTGGTTTGATGTCCCAATATCCTCAGTAAGAGTAGGTCCGCTGACTGCCGAAGGAATAATAATTGATAATTTAATTGCATTGTCATGAGGTAAATTTTTTATGAAATTCCAGGCAGCTAATTCAGCAGCAATCTTACTTTTAGTGTAAGGATCAATCCTTTGATCCTCTAAATCTGCCCAGTCACTTTCATCAAACTCTTTTTCTTCCTCGCTGCATCCAGTGACAGCTGCTAAAGAAGAGGTCATTACTACTTTTTTAATATTTGATTGTGATGCAGCCCATAAAACTCTTTTAGTTCCCTCTACGGCAATTTGCACTATATCTTCTTTATCAGGGTCATGATTTGGCGAGGCTACATGCAAAATACTGTCACAGCCCTGCATTGCTTCCAGCCATCCATCATCATATAAGAGGTTAGCTTCAACTAATTCTAAATTTTGAACGTTTAATCCACAACTCACTAATGCTTGAATGACCTCAGACTCTCTATTTTTTGATCTTATAGTTCCTCTAACAGCTACGCCATTTTCCAAGAGGTGTTTAATGCAGTGCAGCCCTATAAATCCGGTTGCTCCTGTTACCAATACTTTGTTCATATGGGAACATAATACCCCACCTATGAGATAATTATTACAACTCATATAATAGATTCTGGCCTAGGAGCTTTTTAGACCTATGAAAGTTATTAACATGCTTACAATTCTCTTGTTCATGATGCAAATGACCTTTGCAAATGCTGAGTCTTCGGATTTGATTTGGGGGCATAGCTCTGGCAATACTCAATCTTTTAGATTTACTCATGACAGTCAAATCACAACTGGTAATATTCAAGATCTAAAACCTGCATGGACTTATTTTTCAAATGATTTGGGTTCCTCAGAGACCATTCAATCGTCTCCAATTTTTACAGGGAACAAGGTTATATCAGTGACCTTATTGGGCAATGTTTTTGCTATCGATCCTACTGATGGCAATCTACTCTGGAAGACCCATATTGGCTCACCAGCTGGACGAAGAGGTTTAACATCATTTATGCATGATAGTTTAAAAATATTTGTTCCTAATAATGAGGGTGTTGTAGAAATTGATGAAGAGTCTGGGAAGATACTGCATCGCTTTCGTAGTGGAGGAAGTCTAGTTGCACCAATTGTAAATAAGCATCAATTATTGATCGCAACTCTTGATAATGGGATCAAGTCATACAACATTCATACGAAAGAACAGCTTTGGCATATAGATTTAGAAAAGAATAATGTTAATCCAAGAATTTGGTCTGGATTCTCATTGGAGCCAAAACTTGGTTTAGCTTTTGTGGTCACTGGCAGCTCAGATGGATTGCTTGGCATAAACAGAGCAGACTTAGATAATTCAGTAAGTGTTATAGCCATTGACATTGAAAATGGTGAAATTGAATGGTCTTTTCAGCACATCCCTCATGATGTTTGGGATTTAGATTTAATAGGAAACCCAATTATCCATCAATTAGAGGTTGACGGAATAAAGAATTACGTCGTGACTGTATTATCAAAAACAGGAGATATTCTTGTTTTAGATGCATTAAATGGCAAGCCAACTTTTAAAAATTCTTTTCAGAACATACCAGTCCCTCAATCTAATATAGAAGGCGAAGTGCTGTCAAAATATCAAAAGAAATATTTTATTCCTGAGCCTTATTCAGACATGTTAATTAATCCTGATGAAGACTTCAGCCACCTTGATGAAACCAATACACAATTTATTAATACTAAATTACGAAATGCTAAATTTGGATTTTTTATTCCCCCTTCAGTAGATTATGATGTTGCAATGTATGGTCTTCATGGAGGTGCAAATTGGTTTGGAGGATCTTTAGATTTAACTAGCTCTGATCCTGAATTAGTCATTCCATATAATAGAGATCCATGGATTCTTAGAGCCTATCATCAAGATAAAATTCATTATTCTTTAATAAGAGTAATTAAAAAGGTTCAAAATTATTTTAATCCTCCTGATCAAGCCTATCTCTCACCATGGGTCGAAATGAAATCACAGCAATCGCAAATGGCTGACAAGATACATTCTTTTATACCCTTTACCCCTAACAGTGAAATGTATCAAAAAGATTGCTCCTCTTGTCACGGTGCTGCTCGCCAAGGTGCCTACCAAGACGAAGCCGAAGGAGATTTAGTATATCCACCATTAGTTGGTCTTTCTTTAACAAAGAAATTTCATAAAGTTAGAGATGCTCAGTCCTTAATTAAGTTGCATGATGAATTTAATATTTCTTTGAACATATCCAATAGCGAATATTCTAAAATGTTAGCTGTATTTAAAACATATGATGAAAGGTTACAGAAGCTTAATATGCTTGGATACGCATCTTTTTGGCAGTTATTGCTTGATAAGGATGGCTATCCAGCTACGAAGCCACCCTGGGGCTTGATTGCAAAATCTAACCTTGCCAGTGGTAAAATTTTATGGAAACAAACATTTGGAAGTAGACTTGATCAGGACGGAACTCAGATAGCCAAGGGAGACAAAAACTTTGGTGGGGTAATGACAACAAGCAGCGGTATAATATTTGCTACAGGCACTCCGGATAAACGTTTGTATGCCTTTAACTCTAAATCTGGAGAGGAAATTTGGAGTCACAAACTTCCCTTTGCAGGATCAGCTCCTCCAATGTCATATATGTTCAATGGATGTCAGTATGTTGTTATTCAAGCAAGCGGTGGTAAATATGTTGGCTATGATTCTGAAAAGGGAAATGCTTTAGCATCATTTGCATTAAATAACTGCACACCCAAAACACCATTTTCTTTAGCAAAATAATTTAATATTCCTAATATTTTGCCAATCTATTTTTAAGATAATTGGTTATAATTATCAAAAAATTAAGGAAGCAATATGTCAAATTACTTAAGAGTCCCATATGGATGTTCTGTTCACGGGGAGGAAGAAATTCAAGCTGTCGTAGATGTTTTGAGAACATCTACTCAAATGTCGGTTAAGGTTAAAGAGTTTGAAGAAAAGATAGCAAAGTTATTTGCTCATAAGCATGGGATTATGACTAATTCAGGCTCTTCAGCTCTATATTTATTAATAGAGTCTATGCGTCTGCCAGAAGGAAGCGAGGTGATTACTCCTGCATTAACTTTTTCCACCACAGTAGGCTGTTTAGTAAAAAATAACCTTAAGCCCCACTTTGTGGATGTTGGATATGATACTTTTTGTGCTGATTTTGAAAGTATTAAATCTGCAATAAATCCCAATACCTCAGCTATTCTTGCACCAGACTTAATGGGCAATGTCTGTGAATGGGATAAAATCCACGCATTAGCTAAAGAGAATAATATTAAAGTTATCATCGACTCTGCTGACACACTTGGGGCTACTCTTGATGGAGTGTCAACTGGCGAGTTTGCTGATGCAGCTATTACTAGTTTTTATGGCTCTCATGTAATTAATGGAGCAGGTAATGGAGGGATGCTCATCACCTCTGATGATATGGTGATGGAGAAATCTAAGCTCTTGCGATCATGGGGACGCTCTTCATCATTATTTAATGACAATGAAGCTATTGAAAATAGATTCAATGTTAACCTGAATGGTTTTAAATATGATGCTAAATTTGTTTTTGAGCAAATAGGCTATCAACTAGAGCCCTCAGAAATGAGTGCGGCATTTGCATTAGTGCAGTTAAATAAATTAGATCTTAATACGAAAAATAGAATTGATAATTTTAATGCTAATACTAATTTTTTCTCTGATCCCAGGTACAAAGACTTTTTTATATTGCCAAATCAAAATCCAAGGTCAAGAAGTGGGTGGCTTGCATACCCAATGATTGTGAAAGATGATGCTCCTTTTACAAGAACAGAAATGCAAATTTTTCTTGAAGAAAGAAATATTCAAACTAGAGTTATATTTACAGGTAATATTCTCAGACAACCTGGGTTTCAAAACATTGATTGTATTGGCTCTGCTGATAATTATATAAATGCAGATAATGCTATGAGAGGAGGTATCTTGCTAGCTGTTCATCATGGTTTAACAGCAGATATGCAGCAACATTTCTTTGATTCTTCTGCTAAATTTTTAGATGCTTATTGCTGATCATAAATTAATGTTTGAGCTCCTTTAAATTGGCAATGAAAATAAATAATATTTCTCAGCCTTCATTGTCAATTTGCATTCCAACTTATTCTAGAAAAAAATTTCTTGAAAACATCCTGTCACAGCTTATTGACTTAGTAGAAGTTGAACAATTCAACATTGAAGTATGCATAGCTGATAATTGTTCGGCTGATGATACGTGGGAATATTTAAGCAAGCATACGGAACATAAGGACTATATTTCAATTAAATCTCACTCCAAAAACATAGGGGGAAATAGAAACCTAATCGATATTACCTCAATGGCTTCTGCAAATTGGATTTTAGTAGTTGGCGATGATGACATGATTATCGAAGAAGGACTCTTAGAATTAATGGAAATATTACCAAAACTTCATGATGCAGATTATATTTTAATTAATACTAAGCTAGACCATAAAACAAACCTATTAAATCTTAACCCTGGATTCCAAGACTTATCGAGTCTACAAAAGAGTTTCACTCTGTCTATTAACGAATATGGGTTTTGTGGATCTCATTTAATGACTAGAGAAGTGGCTCAAAATATGCGATCTAGACACTATGAAGATCTCAGAACATGGCCAAGTTTTGGAACATTTGTAAATAATGCATTTCCATTAGGTAAAAAAATTTATTTTTTTGAAACTCCAGTAGTTTGGCAGGATGCAAATGGACAGGCTATGACTTGGCAGCCAACAGACTGGCTTAAGTTGATGATCAGAATGCAGAATGTCTTTTTAGTAAATTTAACTGATTATGCAGATACACTATTTAGAACCCAAGTAATTACAAATAATATTTCTTCTGTTTTATTTTTTAAAAGCTTCTATAGATCTTTAATTTACTCAAGAAATGAAACCCTTGCTGTGCTAAAAAGTGAGGAGTATCTCAATTTAGTGGACGTTGTTCCATGGCATGCTCGCTTAAAAAATATTATTATTCTTTCTTTAATACAAACTATCCCAAACTTCATAACTTATTTTATTATCAAACGGATTTTAAGAAAAAATTTAGATAATTATGTTTATACTGGAAATCTAGACGAAAAAGATGGCATCAGCCAAGACCCGGAGATATTAACGAAAAGCGATGAATAGTAAATTTTGGAAAGATAAGAGAGTCCTTATAACTGGACATAGTGGATTTAAAGGTTCTTGGCTTTCCATGATATTAAATTCTATGGGAGCAGAAATTTTAGGCATCTCCAGCGAATCTTTGAATAATAACTCCGAACTTTTCAAAGTTTTAAATATAGTTAATTTGGTGGAATCATACGATCAAGATATACGCGATCCTGATAAAATAATGAAAATAGTAAGCAATTTCAAACCGGAGATTGTCTTCCATCTCGCTGCGCAACCTCTAGTTAGAGAATCTTACCGCCTTCCTGTAGATACCTATGAAATTAATATTATGGGTACTATCAATATCCTAGAGGCAATTAGAGCAAATGATTCTGTTAGGTCTTCTTTAATGATTACTACAGATAAGTGCTATGACAATAAAGAGTGGATATGGGGATATAGAGAAAATGATGCAATGGGGGGTCATGATCCTTACAGTAGTAGCAAGGGTTGTGCAGAGCTCGTTATTCAATCTTATCAAAAATCATATTTTAATAATAACTCTATTTCTGCATTGAGTTCAGCAAGGGCAGGCAATGTTATAGGTGGCGGAGACTTATCTCAGGATAGGCTGATTCCGGATATAGTTAGAGCGATAGAAAATAATTCTAAAGTATCAATTAGAAATCCACTAGCCACCAGACCTTGGCAGCATGTTTTTGAACCCTTAAATGGATACTTACTTGTAGCAGAAGACCTCTTTAACTCAGGCCATCAAAAAAATTCTTCATGGAACTTTGGTCCATTAATAACAGACATTAGAAGTGTTGATGAGGTTACAGATCTATTCTGTAAAACTTGGGGAGGGCTCAATATTATTGAATACGATAAGGAGCTGCAGGCTCATGAAGCTACTCTATTAAGCCTAGATATTAGCAAGGCTTATCATGAGCTTAAATGGAGGCCAAGATGGTCTCTTGATGAGTCTATGATTCATATTGTTGATTGGTATAAAGAATATATTGCTGGCGGCGATCTTATTTCAATGAGCAATAACCAAATTAAATCATTTTTTAAATAAGTTATATTAATTATTCAATTCTTACTCAAATCCCAAATCTATGCTTCTTAATTAGAAGCTTCAATTATTAGGCTACCTCAAATTAATATAAAAAAACAAGCCTTATCAAGCATTGCTGGAATTTTTTCCACTACAAGCTTTCAGGTGGCCATTTTTGCTTCAGGTCTAGTCATCAATAAATGTATTGCAATTTTTTCTGGTCCCATGGGTATTGCTCTTTTTGGAGTGATCAAAAACTTTCATTTATTAGTTGGAAGTATTTTAAAAGTAGGTGCAGATACAGTCATTATCAGTCAAGCTGCAAAAACAACTGATTCTCCTAGTCTTCAGAAAGACCTTTTAGGTTCTATTTTAAAATTAAGCCTTCTCCAAGTGATGGCTATTTTTTTTGCAATGCTCTTTCTAGAGGAGGTAATTTATAAGCTCGTATTCTCTTCCGTGCTCCCTGAAAGTTTTTCATGGATTATTCAGATCATTCTTGCACTTGTTTTGATGACAGTTTTTGCAGAAATGATCGCAAGTTTTTTTAACGGGTTGCTTGACTTAAGGAAGGTATTTATCTCCTCGCTTTCAGGCTCATTGCTAACCATGACCTTAGCTCTTGTGTTGAAACCAACATCTTATTTAGCCCTCTCATTTTTGGCTCTTTCAAGTGGTTTTTTCTCAGCACTGATACTTGGATTTTTTCTTATTAAAAACTTTCCAACTATTCATCGCATTCAATTTAGCGGCATAAGGAGCTCTTTTTCTAATTTTCCTATCTCTATAACCCTTAGTATTAATCCCTTACTGGTCGCATTATCCTTTTTAACTATTCAAAATTTAATCAGTAAAGCCTATGGTTTAGATGCCCTTGCAACCTTTATATTGTGCAGCACATTGATTAGTGCGATGTTAACTCTAATCATGTCATCAGCTAGAATGTATTTTTTACCTAAATTAGGGTCATTAACAGACCCGCAAGAAAGAAATAGTTTTTTTCAGATGAATATTTATTTCTTTTTATTAGCCACATCGCTCACATTAATTTTTGTAATACTATTTGCACAAAGTATTATTTATATTCTTTACTCTGATGAGTTTGTTGCAGCATCAGGATTATTGGTTCTGCGAGCATCTACAATGATATTGATGTCTTTTTTTTGGGTGGTGGCAGTTTCTGCATGGGAAAAAAACCGTTTTACACTTTTTATAATTCCTGAGGCAATTAGAGAAGCTCTTTATGTGCTCTCTTGTTTTACATGTGTATATTATGGCCTAAGCCTTGATAAAGTTTTTCTTGGCTTTATCTTCTCAGAGGTAATCTCCTCATTCTTTTGGGTTGGGTACCTAAATTTCTATAAATCTGAATTAAGAGTTAACTCAATGCTCCTCATAATGATCTATTTAGTTACTTTTCTATTAATATACTTTACTTATAGTTCACTTTAAAACACATGAGTCTTTATAATGAAAAATCTTTCTAAGGTAGTGATTGTAGATTACCAAATGGGTAATGTGCTATCTGTTGGAAGAGCCCTGCATAGAATTCAAGTAAATCATAGTTTAACTGCTGATCCCAGAGAAATTCTTCAAGCTGATAAAATTATTTTAGTTGGGGTTGGCCATTTTAAAAATGGTATGAAGAATTTAAAAAACCTCAACCTTATCGAGACTTTAAATGAATATGCCTTGATTAAAAAAAAACCAGTTCTAGGGATATGCCTAGGCATGCAACTGATGTCAAAAATTAGCGAAGAAGGTAATTGTAAAGGCTTAGGATGGCTTGACTGTGAGGTTAAAAAATTTCAAGTTCAAGATACTATTAAGTTTAAAGTTCCTCATGCAGGATGGAATCAAATTAAGCAAGTGAGAGATTGCGAGCTAATGGCAAATATACCAAATTTTTCTGAATTTTATTTCGTTCATTCTTATTATATGAGTCCAACCGATCAAAATATTGCCAAAAATACTACCGATTATTCTGGCAGTTTTGTATCTGCTATTCAGCAAGAAAATTTGTATGGCGTGCAATACCATCCTGAGAAAAGTCACGAGGTTGGTCTGCAACTTTTAAAGAATTTTTGTAACTTATAATTATGTTTCGACCAAGAATAATCCCAACTTTGCTTCTTAAAGATGGCTCTCTAGTTAAGTC
>MDSY01093915.1_pt1 | contig 15081 bp, 7 predicted proteins | sample 811131 | NCBI WGS metagenome assembly MDSY01 (sample SAMN05326643, study PRJNA326480) | marine metagenome | isolation source: seawater | place: Atlantic Ocean: South West | collected 2010 | reverse complement strand
CTGTATGGGTTTATCGGAAGCCTTATAGAAAATTTTAAAGGGATAAAAACCGCCCCTCTAAGAATCGTAGGAAATATATAATGTGACGGGTTATAATAAAGAAGTTATGAGATTAGAACTTGACGAATACGAAAAGGATACTCTGATGGAGACTATTCAGTACAGAATGGATGAAGATACTCACCTCCTTGTTAATGCATCCTTAAAGTCAGACCTTAAAGATTTACTAGACAGATTTGAAGAAGAAGACTACTGAGAACGGGTAAGAACCGTAGTGTACAGTCGATCTAAATAGAGGACCGTTGCAATTATTGACTTGTAGTGGTATAATAAACATATAATAACATTCGAGGTTATGGCTAAAGGTTTTACAGTAAAGGCAGACGTGCCTAAGAAGAAAGAATCGCAAGATACTTTTAACATTGATGAAGCCAAAGAAATGATTAAAGGTAAGACAGTGGTATTCTGTCTACCTGGTAGAGGAGTTTCTTACATCTTTTTAAAGGCATTTGTACAGTTATGTTTTGACTTGGTTCAGAACGGTGCAGCGATTCAGATATCACAAGACTATAGTAGCATGGTAAACTTTGCAAGATGCAAGTGTTTAGGTGCTAATGTTCTCAGAGGACCTAAACAGGTTCCGTGGGATGGTAAGTTGAAATATGATTATCAGTTATGGATTGATAGTGACATTGTATTTGACACTGAGAAGTTCTACCGTCTTGTACATATGGATAAAGAGATTGCAGCAGGTTGGTATTGCACAGAGGATGGAAAGACTACTTCTATTGCACATTGGTTAGAAGAGGATGATTTCCGTCAGAATGGTGGTGTGATGAATCATGAAACCATAGAAACGATGAGCAAACGTCGCAAACCCTTCACTTGTGACTACACTGGATTTGGTTGGTTACTTATAAAGAATGGAGTATTTGAGCATGAGGGTCTCCCTTATCCTTGGTTCGCTCCAAAGATGCAAGTCTTTGAATCTGGTGAGGTTCAAGATATGTGTGGCGAGGATGTCTCGTTCTGTCTAGATGCTATTGAAGCAGGTTTCGAGATCTGGTGTGATCCGAAGATTCGAGTGGGACACGAGAAGACACGGGTAATCTAAGAGGTCTTATACCTTATAAAAATCGGGCCGTTAAAAACACGGCCGCTAAAGATAAAAAAACGGAGAAAAAACTATGGGCATGAGAAGTTTATCTGGAGAAGTTCAGATAGAAACAAAACCAAAGAAGACCTATCAAGGTCGAGGTAAGCATACTAAATATGCTTCAACCGCCTCAAACAAGGCAAAAAAACGTTATAGGGGTCAAGGGAGGTAACATGGAAAAGGAGCAACTTTACAACGTAGAACAGTTCTTTACGCAAGGTTGGGATATAGTTGGTGCTAACATGACTAAAGATGAGGCCACGAAGCGTTTAGACGCACTACAAGCAGAAGGTTTCGTCCCTTCAGACCTAAGAGTTAGAAAAGTGGTTTAAATACCACTTTTTTTATGCCTAAAATATAAAACTTTGTAAAACCGATATACATATAGTGTGGGTTATACCTATTTTTGAATGGCCGTTAAAATTTCTAGAGCATTTAAGGACATTAGTTTGTCTTTTTCTAGACATCCAGTTACAAATGACGTAACTGTACTTACAAATCAAGACGCAATTAAGAAATCTGTCATAAATTTATGCAGAACTAAGTTTAATGAGCGATTTTTTAATGAATTGATTGGTACATCTGTTGATAATTCTCTTTTTGAACTTATAGATAGTGGAATTGGGGATGTTTTAGAACGTGAAATAGAAGCATTATTAAAAAACTTTGAACCTAGAATCGATTTAAGTGATATTAACATTATAACGAATCAAGATTCAAACGCTTTAGAGATAAAGGTCTCATATAAAATCGTAGGTTTGCCATTTCCACAACAAAATATAGAGTTTCTACTACAACCGACTAGGGTATAAGGTATAAAATGTCATTTAATCAGTTTACAAATTTAGATTTCAACGATTTACGGACTCAGATAAAAGATTATCTGCGATCTAACTCCAATTTCACTGATTTTGACTTTGAAGGATCGAATTTCTCGGTTCTAATTGATAATCTTGCATATAATTCTTACATTACTGCTTATAATACGAATATGGCAGTTAATGAGTCATTCATTGACAGTGCTACTGTAAGAGAAAATGTCGTATCATTAGCAAGAAACATTGGATATGTCCCACGATCAAAGAGATCTGCAGTTGCAACTATAAATTTTACGGTAGATTTAAGTTCTATAAGTAGCGGAGTAAGGTCTGTTGTTCTGGCCCCAGGTGTTGTTGCCGTGGGACAAGTAACAAATGGTACTTATATTTTCTCAATTCCTGATAAAGTCACTGTTACTCCTAATGAAAGTGGCATTGCAACCTTCTCAAATCTGGATATTTACGAAGGAAATTACTTAACCAAACAATTTACGGTAAATCATGCTCAAGTTGATGCAAAATATATTCTACCTAATGCAAATATCGATACAACTAGTATTAGAGTTAGTGTGACAGATGGATCTACAGGTACTGTAGAAGTATATAATCCTTATGAAAATATTTTTAATGTTAATGCAGAGTCTAGATTATTCCTAATACAAGAAATTGAAGATGAAAGATATCAAATTCTATTTGGTGATGGTGTTTTAGGTAAAAAACCACCAAATGGAAGCACAATTACTGTAACTTATATTACTACAAATGGTAAGGATGGTAATGGAGCGAATGTTTTTAACTTTGCAGGTAACTTAACATATCCTATAAGAAGTGGAGATAGTTTAATTGACACTACAGTTACTCAAGGTATATCTCTTTTAACCACTTCACAATCGTCTCAGAATGGTGATAACATAGAATCCCTTGACAATGTTAAGTATCTTGCTCCAAGGGTTTATGCGTCCCAATTTAGGGCAGTTACAGCAAATGATTACACTAGTTTAGTACCTTCAATATATCCAAATATTGAATCTGTTACTGCATATGGTGGAGAAGAATTAGATCCACCACAATATGGAAAGGTTTTTATTACAATTAAACCAAAAACAGGAGAACTTTTATCAGATACTACTAAAACAAGTATCAAAAATGGACTTAAAAAATACACTGTTGCAGGAATTATGCAAGAGTTTGTTGATTTAAAGTATCTCTATGTTGAATATGACTGCACAGTTTCATATAATCCTGGATTTGTTACCTCTAAAGAGGAATTATCTTCCAGAATACTTAAAGCAATATCAACATATGCAACATCATCTGATATAAACTCATTTGGTGGAAGAATAAAGTATAGTAAATTATTATCCATAATTGATAAAGTTGATAGTGCAATTACTTCTAATATTACTGTTGTTTCAATGAGAAGGGATTTAAGTCCTGCTTATAACCAACTTGCAAATTATGAATTATGTTATGCTAACCAATTCCATGCAGATTTGGAAGGATTTAACATAAGGTCATCACCATTCAGGATAAGTAACATTGATGGAGATGTTTATCTAACAGATTTACCAGATCCTGATGGATTAACAGGAAAAGTAAGATTTTTCCAATTAGTTAATGGTGAACCTAAGTTTATTAATGATAATGCTGGTACTGTTGATTATGTAAAAGGTGAAGTTATATTATATGCTGTTACTATTACATCTAGTACTGTAGAAAATAAAATACAACTTGAGATTACTCCTGAATCAAATGATATTGTTGCAAAAGAGAATCTTTATATTGTGCTAGATACTACTAGTGGAAGTAAATTAACTTTACAGGAGGATTTAGTTTCCTCTGGTTCCAATCGATCAGGAACTTCATATACACCATCTTCAAGTTTCATTAGTAATAAAAGGTATACCAGATAAGAAATGTCAGATACAAAAGTAAAAGTTTCGCATCTTCTGGAAAGTCAGATTCCAGATTTTATACAAGGTGATAACCCTTTATTTAAAGAGTTTTTAGAACAATATTATATTTCAGAAGAACATGAATATGGGACAATAGATCTTGCAGAAAATGTTGCAGATAATAAGAATATAAAGAGTTTTTCTGCTCTGAATACTGTTGTTTTACAGACATTAAATCCAATAAAATTAACTTCTGCAATTTTAGCATCAAGTAGAACTATTGATGTGACAAATACTGGTGGATTTCCTAATAGTTATGGTATAATTAAAATTGATAATGAAATTATCACATATACAGGAAAAACAGCAACTTCTTTTACTGGTTGTGTTCGTGGATTTAGTGGAATTTCTTCACTAGAAAAGAACAATAATCCAGAATATTTAACTTTTAGTACAACAGAAGCAGATGAACATGCTTCTGAAGCAGTAGTTTCAAATTTAAGTCATTTATTTTTACTTAAATTTTATGAGAAATTTAAAGCACAATATCTTCCTGGTGTAGAGAAAAGGGATCTTCATCCTACTGTTTCTGTTGATAATGTACTATCGAGAGCAAAGGATTTTTATATTTCAAAGGGAACCAATACTTCACTTGAAATTTTATTTAAAGTATTATTTGGAAAAAATGTTGAAATTGTAAAACCTTTCAATAATACCATCACATCTTCTGATGCAAATTGGATAGTTGCTGATCAAATTATAGTAGAAGCATTGGAGGGAAATCCTGTAAATTTAAAAGAAACTACTTTATTTGAAAGTTCATTTACTTCTCCAACTGCTACAGGAGCAATTTCTAATGTAGAAGAAATATTTTTAGGTAATAAGAAATATTATAAGATCTCAATGAGTCATGGAACTATGTCTCATGAGTTTAAAGTAAATAATAAAACAAAAGTTATTGGTACAGCATCTACATCTTCAGTAGTTACTGTAGATTCTACAATTGGATTTGGTACTAGTGGTAGTTTTCTATATCAGAATACTTTAGGTGTTTATACATCTGCATCATATACTTCTAAATCTCATAATCAATTTTTTGGATGTAGTATTAATACAACTTTAAGTGAGTCTACTTCAATAATTGATGATAATTTTGTATATGGTTGGGAAAATAATGATTCAACTAAAGTCTGTAAAATGAGACCAGTTGGTGTTGTTAATGGTGCAAATCCTAGTGATATTAGTAAAACAAAGTATTTTACTAAGGGAGATGATTTAAATTTAAAGCATTTAGGAGATAAAGTACCATATTCTGAAAAAAGATCTAATAATTGGTTTCATAACAATGTCACTTATACTGATGTAAAAGTTATATCAGGAAGTAACATAGAAACAAAAGATAAGCATTTTTTAAAGAAATTTGATAGAGTTGATTTTATAAGAAAGGATAATAGACAACTTATACATTCTGATGTTGAAATTAAGAATATCATAAATGATAATAATTTTACAATAGGTGCTGGTTTTAGTTTTTCGACATTAGATTATGTTGTTAAAAGAAGATTATCTTTTTCTTCTACAAATCTTGGAGTAGAAGAGTTAATTTCTGGAATACAAAATACATTTGTTGATTCTGAAGGTAATAGTTATGTTGCATTTTCTGGATATCCTTCAGATAGTGCTATACAAACTACAGATAGATCAGTAACTTTTGAATCAAATGAAGTTGTAGGAAGTACTATCAACATAAATTCTCATCAATTTTTAAATGGAGAAAAGATACATTATCAACCATTAACAAATGATAGCAAAGTAACTGGCATAACAACTGGAACATATTATGTTAATGTTGTTGATGTCAATAATATAAGATTATCTTTAAATCCCCAAAATTTATATCTTGGCAATACTATAGCAATAAGTGGATCTGGTACGGATACTCATAAAATTACACCATCAATACCAGTTGGTGATGCAGATAGAGTATTAAAAAATCAAGATAATTTTAGAAGGATTTATAAAACTCCAAAAAATAATGAAGATAATACTAATATTATTGGTCCAATTGGAGTTGGTTTAGATGGAGTTGAATTGCATTCTCCAATATCAAATGATTCTGTATATTATGGACAACTTAATAAAATTATAGTTTTAGATGGTGGAAGTAATTATAGTGTAACTAGTCCTCCAAACGTTGCAATTGCGGATTCATATGGTAGTTCTGCAGTTGCTAATGCACAAATTGGAGATGGTTCAATTCATGAAATAGTTCTTAGAACTAGAGGATTTGATTATATTGCAACTCCTTCAGTTAGTATTACTGGTGGAAATGGATCTGGAGCAGAATGTCAAGCAAAAATGCAAGGATATGATCATTCTGTATCTTTTAATGATTTTAAGGTAGATCTTACATTAAACAAAATAACATTAGACGATAATCATAAATTCCTTCAAGGGGAAGAAGTAACTTACACTGCAACTGGAACTCCAATAGGTGTTGGAGCAACTAATATTGGAATTACTACAACATTACTATCAAGTGGTGGAACATATTATATCTCACAATATCCTGGTGATACTACAGCATTTAGAATTTATTCAACTAAAGAAAAGGCATTAGTTGGAGCAGCATCATCAGCGATTGATTTTCTTGCTTATGGAAATGGTACTCATACGTTTAAGTCTACAAAAGGTAGAAATATAATTGCAGATATTACTATTTTGAATTCTGGACATGGTTATTCAAATAATAAAGTTCTAGTTGATTCTCAACAATATCCACCTGCTGATAGAAAGGATATATTTAAAACTTTTGTTGGTATTGATACTCATAATAATTCCATATATGCTAAGAAGCATAATTTTAAAAATTCGGATAAAATTAAATATTCAACATCAAATAGTGTAATAGGTGGATTGACAGATACATCTAATTATATTGTTACAGTATTAGATGAAAATAATTTTAGATTGAGTAATAGTATTACTGATTATGGTAATAAAGTTTATGTTGATTTGACTAGTATTGGTTCTGGAACCCATACTTTCAATTATCCTGATATTACTGTTAATATTAGTGGACCTGTTGGTTTAGGTAGTACAGTATTGCCATCATATTATACTGCAACAGCAGAAGCACTTGTTAAAGGAAAAATTGATAACATTTTTCTTAAATCTGGAGGAGTTGGATATGGTGTTACAAATATTGTTAATTTTATTAGAAAACCAATTGTTAGTTTAGTAACAGGAAAAGATGCAGAATTGCAACCAATTGTGAGTGCTACTGGAGAAATTGAAGATGTTGCTATATTGAATGGAGGTAGTGAATATACTACTGCACCAATATTATCAATTAATGGAAAAGGTAGATTTGGTAAAATAAGAGCAAATGTTACTAATGGTATTATAACTTCTGTTGAAGTTATTAATAAGGGAAGAGGGTATGTTGGAATTACTTCTGCTATTAGTCCAACTTCAATTACAGTAACACCTTTTGGTAGTAAATGTTCATTAAGTGCCGAAATTTATCAATGGCAATTTAATAATGTTCAAAGATATGATTGGTTATTAACTGGAACTAATAAAGATCTTTATAAAGATACTGTACAAATTTCTTCTGAATTAAAATCGAAAGGAAATAAAATTTGCTCTTTCTATGCACCAAAACAAGTACGAAAAATACTTGGAGATAATTTAAATAGTTCAACTTTTGCTGAATTAGATGTAAGTGAACCAGGTGCTGCACATTCTCCAATTATTGGTTGGGCATATGATGGCAATCCAATTTATGGATCTGTTGGAAATGCAAAACCAATACCTGATTCTAGTGGTACTGGTGGGATAAAAAGGTTAAAATCTAGTTATGAGTTGAATCCAATAGTTAGTGTTGATCTTAGACCATCTAGTTTTGGTTCTGGAGATTTTATACAGGATTATGTTTATAATGGAAAGGGCGATTTAGATGAATTTAATGGTAGATATATTGTTAATAGTGATTTTCCAAAAGGAACATATGCATATTTTACACCTGTAGATAGTTCTGGTGCTACACCATCTTGGGATCCAGTATTTCCATATTTAACTTTTAAACATAGAAATGCAACAGATTCCTTTAATTATAGTATTTTTAATAATCAATCAGATAAAGTTATCAATAGTGGAGTTTATACAAGAAATATTACTCCATTAGGATTAAATGAACCATATAGAGATTATCCTTTCCTCTCTGATAGTTTACAATCGAAAGTATCTTTACAAATAAATGGATCAAAACAATCTGGAATCACAAGTATATCTGTTTTATCATCTGGAGAACTTTATAACGTAGGTGATAATATAAACTTCCCAACAGGTTCTAATATAAGTGCTTCTGTGAGTGAAGTTCTTGGTAAAACAGTTATATCTGTTGGAACTAGTGAAATAGTTCAAAGTAAATTAGCATTTGGATTTAAAGATAGTACTGTAACTGCATTTAGTACTGTTCCTCATGATTATATTAATGGAGATATAATTGAAATAAGTGGAATTTCTTCTTCATTATACAAGAATATTGAAGGTGATAGAATAATTGGTGTAACTACCGTTACTTCTAAGTTATCTGTTGCTATTGGTAGTACTACTGCAACTGGAATTAATACATCTATTAGAATGTATGATACTACAGTTAGTGATAAATTTGCAGTTGATGATATTATAAAAATTGGAAATGAAGAAATGTTGATAACCTCTAAAGATGTTTGGAATAATAAGTATAATGTTATTAGAAAATATAATGGTGTGCAATCAGCACATAATGTTGATACTGAAGTTGTAGTTAGACCAAAAATCTTTACATTTAATGTTGATCAAAAATTAGAAAATAAAAACTTACAAACTAAAAAAGTAAGGTATTTGGATGCATCTACAATAACATATAATGGAATCCCATATCAATCATCTGTTGGTATAGGTAGTACTGCAAATAATATAATTGTAGGTTATGCTGGATCTAATCCAATAATAAACAGTTCAGATCCTCGTTCAATTTATCTTCCTGGACATCAATTCAATACTGGAGATAGACTTAAATTAATTCCAGATCCTAATGGTGGTTTTATTAAGACATCCAATGTTGCTGCATTAACAGGAGTATATAATTTATCTTCAAAAAATCCTTTATACTGCATTAAATTAAGTAATGATTATATTGGTATATCTACTACAAAGGCTGGAGTAGTTACATCTACATTAGTTTATTTTACTAATGCTACTACAGGAAGTAGACATAGATTTGAGACAATTGTTGATGAAGTTACAGGAAATTCTACAAAAACTCTTGCAACTGCTATTTTAAATGGACAACATTCATTGAAATCTGGAGATAATTTTAATTTAAAAATTACTCCAAGTAAAACTCAAAATTATAAAGCAAAATACAATAATATCACTAATAGGTTAACTGTTGATGAAAAATCGTTTGCTCATTCTGTTGTTAGTGCTGGTGCAACTATATCTGAAATTAAAATAACTAATCATGGATTTGAAACTGGTGATGTTGTAGTTTATAATGGTTCTGTTCCTGCAGATCTTTTAGATCCATTGGTTAATAATGGAGTATATCATGTTATCAAATTATCTGATGATGTTATAAAACTTGCAAGTAATTCTTATGATTCAAAACAAGCATTTCCATACAATTTCATTGGATTTACTTCAACTGGAACTGGTACTCATAAATTAGAAAAAATACATCCAAAACTTACTTTCTATAGAGGAAATACTGTAGCAATTGGTGTTTCAGATCCAAGTTTAAATGATTATATAATTAATTTCTATACTGATAATACATATAGGTCAAGATTTATCTCTGCAGGTATTACAACTGAAGGAAGTTTTGGAGATTCTAATCCAGATTCAAAAATTTCAATTTCTGTTGATGATAGTTTTCCTTCAGAATTATATTATAGAGTTGAAGGAGTTGATGGAAATTACACTAATACATATCCATCATCAATATATACGGAAACTACAATTGAACCTAAAATTGAAATTGTAGAAAGTAAATTTAACAAAAAACATAAGATTGCTGGAGTTGCAAGTACAACAGTAAATTTTGTTATAGCTGGAACTGCAGAAACTACATCATATAGTGGAACTGGATTTAGTACTGCATTTTATCATTCGGATTCTACTAGTATAAGTGGTGGAATTTATAAAGTTAAAGTCTTTGATGGTGGAAAATTAAATGTATTACCAATTATAACTTCAATAGCATCTACTACAGGATCTGGAGCAGTTTTAACAGTAGAATCTGAAGATGTTGGGGAAATTACTGGTCTAGATGTAGTAGATCAAGGTTTGGAACTTACGAATAATAAGACTTTAGCACCACAAGCAGATTCTTATACAATACTCAAATTAAAGGATACTTACACTTTAAAAGGAATTGGAGTTTCTACAGCTGGACAAAATTATACAATCGCACCAAGAGTAGTTGCAATTGGTAATAGTACATTATCAACTAAAACAACATTACTTGGTAATTCAGTAGATAAGGTAGAAATTATTACTAATGATAGTGGTTTTGCTGATACATTAAAAATTATACCAACAGTAAATTCTAATGGTGTTGGTGTTGTTGAAGCAACTTCTGCAACAGTTACTGGGAATCAAGTTAATACTTTAAGATTAAGAGCACCTGTTGTTGGATTTAATACAGCAAATCCTTTTCCATTTGCTATAAGTGATGAAATTTTTGTTGAAAATGTAAAAATATTATCATCTACTGGTGATGGTTACAATTCTAGTGATTTTAATTACAAATATTTTACTGTTACTGGAATTAATACAATTGCTGGAACAGAAAGTATATCATATAATATCACTGGTATTGGATCTACTGGAGGAACTTATGACCCTGTTAATAATTTTGGTAGAGTAGTAAAGAAAACAGATTTAGCAACATTTACTCCAGATTTTGAAAGAGTTACATTCATTGAAGGTGAAAAGATTACTCAAGGATCTTCATCTGGTATAGTGGCACAGAAAGGATGGGATCCAGATTCTCAAATTTTGAAACTTAAGAATGTAAGAGGAGATTTTATCCCAAATGTACAAATTATTGGATCTGCAGCAAGAATTAAATCTACTGTTGAGACAACTTATGAATTTGATGTAAATTTAACTGTTGGTGCAATAGCACATAAAGATATAAATTGGGAAACTGATAAAGGAAAATTAAATCTTGATAGTCAGAGATTACATGATAATGATTATTATCAAAGATTCTCATATGCTATAAAAGGACAAGTACCATATCAAACTTGGAAAGAACCAATAGGAAGTTTAGCACATATATCTGGATATAAGAAATTTGCAGATTATGAAGTTGCTACTACAGAAAATGTGGGAATCATTACTGCAAATACCTTTGTAGAAATTGATGTAAGTGTTGATAATGAAGCATCTGTTTGGAATGATACTCAGTATGATTTTGCAACAGAAGATACGACTACTAGAGAATTATCTAAAATTATTAGTTTCGATTCATCGATTATTACTGATTATAATGAGTCTGTAACTAATAAAGTTTTGATGCTTGATGATATTAGCGATCAATTTACTGGTAAAACTTCTACATTTACTGGAACTCATATATTTGTTAGAGATGAACTTGCTTTAACTACTGGTGCAATTACTAAGGTTAGTACTGGTGCTGGACTTGCAGCAACTACTGGTACTGCATATAATCCTCAAAGTGGTATATTAACTATAGTTACTACTACGAATCATGGACTTAATACTGGAGATAAAATTACAATTGCTGATAAAACTTTAACATTTACTTGCGATAAGGATGCTCATCAAACTGAACATCTATATCCAAGATCTACTGACCCTGCATCAACTTCAAATGCTGCTTTAAGTAATGGTAAGTTACCAATTACTAAAACTAATGCAACTACATTTACTGTAGACGTAAGAGGATATTCTGCAATAGTTGGTGGACAAATAGTTGGAATGACTACATTCTCACTATATTCTGGTGGTGAAACTGCATTCATTAAAGCATTTAATCCTGCAACTGGTATTAATACATCAAATAACCAAGAAATTACTATTAATGATCATGAATTCCATACTGGAGAAAGATTACACTATTCTGGTGTAGGTAATACTGCAATTGGAATTGTAACAACTAATGTTGCTGGAATCGGTAATACTAACATTCTTCCATTAAATGTATATCCAATTAGACTTACTAAGGATAAAATTAAGGTAGCAATAAGTACATCTAATGCTGCTGCTTCTATAGGAGTTACTTTCACTAATGTTACAGGTGTTGGAACTAATCATACTCTTGCAGTAGAAACTGAAGCGGCAACAAATAGAAGTATGATTAGTATTGATAATATGATACAAAGTCCAATAGCAAGAAAAATTCTTCCTGTTGGATTATCAACAAATGTTGGTATTGGTACGACTGTGATTAGGGTAGTTGATCCTTCTTCAATTGAGGGTAAATCTTTACTTAAGATAGGAGATGAGATTATCAAGGTAAACTTGGTAGGTGTAGGTGCTACAAACACTCTGAATGTAATTAGGGGATTCATGGGTACTGTTGCTGCTGCACATACGGTTGGTGCCTCTGTAACTGCCCTTTCAGGAGATTATAGAATTGATAATGGTAAAATACATTTCTCTGAAGCACCTTATGGTCCAGCAGGAATAGGTACTTTGGTTACAACTTCATCCTTTAGTGGAAGATTATTCTATAGATTAAAATATGATAACAACTTTATATTTGATGATATTTCTGAACAGTTTACAGGAATAGGACAAACATATAATCTTACTAGTAATGGACAAACTGTAACAGGTATTGCTGGAATTAAAACATCTTATGGTGCTGTTTTAATTAATAATATATTCCAAAAACCATTTTATGGTGATGTTGGATCAATTTCAAAATCTGATTATCAAATTGTCGGTGCTGGAGAAACTATAACATTTACTGGATCATTCAATAATGAAGGTAATGTTTCTGTTGGAGATAGTACTAATTATCCAAAAGGTGGTAGAATTAATGAATTTGATGTTACTACTGGAAAGAATTTCCAAGCACCTTATGGAGCAGTCGCAAATATTACTGTATCTGCAGCAGGTACAATTACATCAGTTGGATTGGTAACTGGTGGACAAGGTTATATAAGAACTCCAAGAGTTTCTATAGGAACTACTGATAGACATTTTGATCATACATTTATAGGATCTGCTAATAATTCAGTAAATGTAACTAGTGGTCCTCAATTAACACCAACTGGTGCTGATTATAATTCACAAACAGGAGTTTTAACATTAACAATCAATGGTCATGGATTAACAACTGCTAATACAGTTTCTATTGATAATAATTCCTTGACATTTAGATGTTCTAGAGATAACTATGCAACAGATCATACATATCCACGTACTACTGATCCTGTTGCAGGAATAGCAACTAATATTACTGCATATACTGACAATACCATTACTCTTAATATTGGAGTTGGTGGTGGAATCGATGCTGTAGTTACTGCTTCAGTAACAGCAGGAATAGTAACAGCATTGACATTATCTAATCCAGGAACTGGGTATACAACGGCAGATCTTCCTACTATTACAATTGATCCTCCACACCCATATAAAGATTTAGCTCTAACTGGTGGTTCAGGAACTGGTGCTGCAATGGATGTTGTTGTTGGTACTGGTGGTAGTGTAATAGCATTTGATATGACTAATCGTGGAAAAGGTTATTCTGTTGGTGATATATTATCATTAGATCAGTTACCATATACTGCTGGAGTTAGTACACTTCCATTTACAGTAACAATAACAAGTAGATATCAAGATAAATTTGCTGGATGGTCATTTGGACATTTGTTAGAATTAGATGATTTCAGTAACCTCTTTAATGATTATAGAAAATCATTCTTATTCACTAGAACAACAAATGAGAAAGATTATTACAGTATTGTTGCTAGAGAAGGTTCTGGTATTACTTTAGCAAATAATTTGTTTATTTTTATCAATGATGTTCTACAAAGACCAAATATAGATTATGAATTTACTGGTGGTACTAGAATAAACTTCTTAGAAGCACCAAGAGCAGGTAGTTCTTGCAAAATGTATTTGTATGTCGGTTCAGATGATGATTTTATTGCTATTGACGTTGATCAAACAATAAAACCAGGAGATGTTCTTAGATTGCAACCTTGGGATAATGTTTCTGGACAAGATCCAAGAATTGTTTATGAATTGATTTCTGCTGATACCGTGGAGACACAAACATATTCTGGTGTTGGTATTATTACAGATTCTACTGTTAAGAGACCAGTTGATTGGAGAAAACAAACTGAAGATGTTATTATTGATGGAGCAAGAATAACTAAAAATAGAAATTATTTAACAGCACAGTTCTATCCTACAAGTCATATTATTAAATCTGTTTCTGCTACTGATACTAAACTTTATCTTGAAAATACATATCCAATATTTAAAGATATTGATGATACTTCAGGAACAAGAAATAATATTAGAATAGTAGGTCTTGGAACTACAGCAGTTACTGAAGATATTCAAAATGTTACATATACTGGAGATTATGGAATAATCGTAGGCATAGGAACCAGTGCTACTGGTATCGGTTCTACTGCTTGTGGATCTTTAATTTTGGATCTTAAACCTCATTCAAATATTATTAATCTTAGTGGAAAGGGAAGATCTGGTATAACTACTGGAGATTACTTTGTTCTAAAGGATTCCATAATAGGTACTGGTGTAACTTCTCTTGGTATAAACACAAGTACTACAGTTGCTATTGGAACTGCATTTATAGATAATGTTTTCTATGCAAATCATTATGTTTCTGTTGGATCTTCGATCCTTCGTGTATATACCAATGTAAAAGATGTATCTGGAATAATAACATCTACTTTACCAAGTAGTGTTGAAAGATATGCAAGTTACAGTTGGGGAGCAATTGACGTTACAAGAACGACAAGTTCTCATGCATTTGAGTTCTTTAATCGGAATGGTACAGTAGGTATCGAAACCTCTGCTCATGTTTCTAGGATATCTCAATTGAGGTCATCTTATTAACTCTTAATCATATAGTATAAATAATCAAAAAACTACAGCAATGCCAGCTATAATCACTGACCAATTTAGAATATTAAATGCTGAAACTTTTACT
>MDSY01158428.1_pt1 | contig 15095 bp, 4 predicted proteins | sample 811131 | NCBI WGS metagenome assembly MDSY01 (sample SAMN05326643, study PRJNA326480) | marine metagenome | isolation source: seawater | place: Atlantic Ocean: South West | collected 2010 | reverse complement strand
CCCCCAGGATGTCCTGGTGGGCCAGGATCGCGTGGGCCCCAGTAGTAAAATTTGGGCAAGCAGGATTTGCAATTTTGCAATTTGCTATTAATACTTCAAAACAAAGCAGCTGCCTTTTTGATAAAAACTCTAAAACCATACCAGGTATCTTGATTATTGTATTACAGGACGACGACTACTGTACTCTTGTACGATCTACCGTACACGCTTCTACAGGGCGCCCTGTACAGGAGGAGGATATTACCAAGTATCTGCTGTGTACAGCCGTACGGCTGCAACACAGGTACCAGGTACCGTACCTAGGTATAGTTCCTACAGAGGCCTCTGTAGGACGCGCGGGCGTCGGCTTGAGTAGCTATGTTACTCCTCTTTGTCTTGCTGGGCATTCTACTGCCCCTAAGAACCAATTCTATCGTCGAGCCAGAGGCTCAATGGATTGACCGCGACCGGTATGGCAGTGGAAAGACCATCGTTCGCCTAGGCCAGGAGCAAGAACGGTGCGAAATTATATGGGTGCGGTGCAACGAGAGCGTGACGAGGTCAGTTTACAAGCACCTGCCAGCTATGGGCTACAGGGTCAATATAGTCGAGAAGTGCGATAAGCATCACAGCGCAGACACTCCGCCTTTTTTCTTCAATTCTATGTACGTGCCAAACGTTGGAGACGAGGGGTACGGATACCTCGCCTGGATCATGGCGCGGTGGTTCACTCTCCCCGAGTGCATGATTTTCATGCACGGCTCCCACGAGCACTTCCAGCATCCACACGAATTCTTGACCTGCCTGAAGCCAGCCAGCGCTTTCTCGAGTCAGCCATTGGCCATACCGCTCGGCGGAACCTATGTAGCGGGTCGCAAATTTCAGGGTTGTGCGTTCAAGCACATCTACCAGCGAATGGAGACGAAGCTGGGCAAGCAGGTGATTCCGTATGCCAACGGTCACGTCGTGAACGTCTACTGCTGCAATTCTTGGCTTGTTACCAAACCTGCGATACTGCAGCATGGGCACCGCTACTGGGAATTCTTCATGAACATTTCTTTGTGGCATGTCTGTGGGCGAAATTTTGCGCACGTTGTTGGAGATAAGCATAAGGGCCACCCGCCACACCCGGACCTTGGAGTCATGTACGAGCACATATTCCACATGATGCTAGGGCACGGTTACACGTACCCTCGAGGGCAGCGCTTAGAGGACTTGAGTAAGGTGCTGGACCACAGCAGACAGCACATGTGCAGCAAGCTTTGGCCTAACCAACACCCAGAAGCATTTCCGCCCATGAATTCCAGCACCAGCATCACCAGCATCAGCGCAGCACCAGCTGGCCCAGCTGACACCTAACACCTAACACCTAACAGTGAAAGAGAGAGGGAAAGGGGAAAAGGGGGAATTGCCCGGAAAAAAACATTTAATCAAATGTTTTCTATATATAGGTGACATTCGAAGGTGACTGCGCAGTGGCATTCCTAGGGTTTAACAGGCCCCTCGAGCCCCGTCCCCGTGTGCCGTGTGTGTTGCAGCGTGCTGCTGAGACTGCGTGTGTCGCTGTGTTGCTATTGCTATATTTGTGCGGAACGCGACACTTTTAAAAATATGCGGTGCCATGCGCTTTCATTCTGGCGCGCTTGAGTGATCTTTCCTGCGCCTTGATGTATTTCGCTGTGGCGTCCTTCAGTGCAGTTGCCACAAGAACCATTGAGAAAGCCTCGAGGCTCTCGAAGTCCTCCTCTTCTTCCTCCTCTTCCTCTTCTTCCTCTTCTTCCTCCCCTTCCTCTTCCTTCACGTCGGCAGCTGATAGCGTATCACTTTCCTTGGAGAGTTTTCGTGTTAGAAATTCTGGATCCCCAAAGGATGAGAAGGTCTGCCGCCGACTTTCATCAGGTGTGGGATTACCAAGATCCGGTTCGGGAGAAAGCGACTTCGGTGGAGACGCCCTGTTGCTTACGAGCAAATTGAAAAACTCCATTTCGTCCTCATCGAGAAATCCCTCGCCATCAACCGTACTTGCATCTACTGACTGCTGAGATAAGTGCCGTGGCGACTTCGGCGTTTTTGCCGGCGATGACGCTGCCGAATGCGAGCCGGGATGCGCTATTATTTGCTCTGAAAGGCCCGGCAAGAGCACTGTCTCGTCTTCCTTCCGATGACACTCGTAGCGCACGCGCAGTTTGTGTAAGTACGTTGAAAAGTCCTCCCACGTTAATTCAGACGATGGAGGTGTGTCGAACGCGTTTTTATCGTCACTGCCAGATAGAAGTACCTCTGCCCCGTTTGCCGCAACAGCCTTACCGTGCGCGACGGTGTGCACCTGGCTCATCATCTCGTAGAACACTTGGTCAAATATCACCAACAGCTCGTCCTCGTCGAGTCTCACATTTCGAAGTCCGAGTACCTCTCCAAATTCCTGCATCAAATCGTAGTCTTTTCGCAAGCGCTGCTCGATGGAGGTGCGGGTCAGCATGCTTGCATGCTCCGCTTCTTCCTCCCGCAAAAATGACGCTTTTTCTTCCTCGGAGTTATCTCGCTTCGTCAAGTTTTTGTACAAGGCACGCCAGCGTTTTCTCGCCTGCCTGAGAGTGTCCCCCCCCGCGCCGCCTTCGGTTGTACCGAGGCCCTCGCTTTGTGCCATGAAGCGCTTGTGGCGTTTCTGGTAAGCTGACATGTTGGACTCCACGAGCGCTGGAAGCTTACGCTCAGGATTCTCCATATACACGAGCGCTTTCAGGTCTTCGATACTTATCAAGCCCAAGCCCGTGTAATCCAGGGCAGCCACGAGCATTTCTATTTCTCCATCGCTTACAATACTGTGGGGAATATTGACCTCTCGCCGCAAGAAATCTGTTAATTCGTAACCCGAAATTGTTGTTTGTCCACCTTCTTCAAGCTGTTGTAGAATTTCTGGTCCAGCCCTATATAAAGCTGCCTTCATTTTTATCTGCACTTGAATGAGCGCACCAGTATCTACTCCCGCCGCCGCCGCAGCGGCTGAGAGTTCACTATCAGTTGTTCGCGTCGATTTCTGAGACTTTGAAGCCATAGTTCCTTTTGCCGTAGCTGTCGCCACCGCGCTACTAATTTCCGTGTGCAGATGAGTGTACTGAGAAGCTCCTTCGCCACCATTCTTGCTGCTTTCCGCAGGAGGATCTTCTTTCTTATTCTTGGTGGAGGTAGCCTTGGACTCCTGTGTCTTGGTGGTCGACGGGCGTTGGCGCACTTTCCGCTTTGGTGGAGCAAGCGACTTTTTATTTGAAGTGTAGCCCAACTTGCGCAACCACACTTTTGATGGAATTCCTTCCACCTTCCCCTTCGGCTTCAAGTATGCTGCGGTTAAGAAGTTCTTTGTCGTGGTTTCCGGTATTCCAGCTTTACCCTTCTCACTGGCCTCGCTTTTCTTTTTTGCTTTCTTTTTTGCCAGTCGTTTCTTTCCACCCACGGGGTCCTTCATACGAAGAAGTAAACTTCCCGCGTCAAAGTCGGACAAAGACCCCGACGATACCGAAGAGTCATCTGAATCCAGCTCGCCATCGTAAAAATCTCTCCAATCTACGAGAGGTCGGCTGGGACCGTCATTTGCCATGTTTAGAACCTGGGCGGTCGAGATTGGAGTCTGCTCCTTTCCGCCTCCCGGTCGATCGTCCTGGAAGGGGTCGATTTGTGGTGTTTTCGGCTCGAAGGTAGCCGATCCAGTCGGACGGACGCTCTCAATCCACGCAGCCATTTCCTCCTGAGTTGGACCCTCCTTAGGAACTTCGTTCGTTGAGTCGGCCACCGGCGGCGCGGGTCCCTCCGACGTAGCGGGTCCTTCAGGTTCTGTGTCAGCGAACGACACGGCAGCGAACGACACGGCAGGACCTTCGCTGACGCCACCATCGTCCGGGCCAACAGATGTCCGTGCTGCCCCCAGAATGACGAATTGGCGTCCCGCTGAGGAACCATCTTCGTCCTTGAATTTGGAGGGCTTCAACCCTTTTGGAGGGGACGGCTGGGGATGTGCAGATAGATTGAGGGGATACAATGCCATGTTATTATCTCTTCTTCTGAATGTTAAAATTTTCTCTCCCTTACCTTCAACGGTGGATCCCACTGCTTACTCATGGTATTTAGCGTCGATCACGTCCTGGACTTCATAGAGAAACGAAACCAGTACTGATTGAGCCTGCAGACCGTCGCCTCCGTTCTCCAGTTACGCCCTCGCGTGCCTTGATCCCGTCCCGAAAAAGGTTCGACGAGTAGGTGGTTCCTCATCATCATCAGTGATCGTAAAAAATCAACCTCAAAATAAGAATGGTAAAATCCCTAGCTAGTACCAATTTTTCAAATCACAAATAGCTAGTGCTTGTAATCATCTACTATAAAATGCCTAGTAGTAATTCCGCTTGTTTCTTGACTCCGGTGCGGTGACCCACCGGACCCGGTGCACAAGGCCGGCTTCGTTTCCCAGCAGCGCTTTCTCCCCGGCGGCTCAAACCGTCTCGAGCATCATGCCTATGCGGGAAGGGAGAGCATAGCAAAAAAGCTGTTCACGCATCCGAACTGTTTGGTGGGGTGAAGATGAATTCGAGCGGTCTCGGACGAGCGGCTCAAAGAATGCCCGGTGGCGAATGCTTGGCGAGCAAAACCGTGAGGCAGCAGACCAGCGGCGAGTTCAGGAGCGCTAGCACCATGCGGGCTGTTCAGGCTGGCTCCTTGGGTGCTCATATGTCACACAAGGGCTGCGGCGTGCAGGGGCTTCGCTGCTTCCAAAGAGGGCTGTTGTTTCTCATTGTGTCCTTCCTTCTAGCTCCTTGGCTGTCCAGTGTCACTGTCTTCACTGATGCTCAGCCAACCTTGGACTCCTTCGACGTCGACATGACGTTTGGTACGATAACGCTTGAGTTTTCGGAAACGATGATAGGAAAGAGCCTCGATGCGACAAAAATTGTTGTGCAGAATAATCGAACGAGGAACTGCAACCCGAAAGCACGGTCGGACTGCGATCAAAATGCGTACCGGAGGCTCACCGGTGCCTACAGTGCTCCATATCGCTATAACTCCACAACGATCACTGTTATTTTGAACGAGCCGGATCTCATCAATATACTTTTTTATAAGAACATGTACACCGGGCTGTCGGACACTTTTCTGACCATAAACGGCTCCGCTATCAAATCCGTATTCATGGAGGATAACGATCCTGTCCAAGATGGCCATGCCTTGCAGACGTCCTCGTTTGTTGCCGACAGTTTTAAACCCGTGTTTCAACAATTTCATTTCGATATGGACGCCGGCACCATGATGCTGGAATTCAATGAGCCAGTGAACTCATCGTCGTTCAAGCCCGCTGGGATCAGCATTCAGGAGAAGTCCAACATCAACAAGGGAGGCGAGCAGTATACACTGTTGAAGGAGGGCATCGAGATCATCGACCCAAACGTGACCAAGACTTTCGTCAACATCAGTCTTGGTTTCACGAATTGGAACTCGATTCGGGCACTTTATCCGCTGTGTTCGGATGCGTCGTACTGCCACATGGGCTTCTCAATCGACAACCTTATTAGGGACATGGCAGGAAACCCGATGTCGCTGCTCGACACCGTCTACAGCGCGGTGACGCCGAAGTCTTACGTAGTCGACACCACGCGGCCGGAGCTGGACTACTTCGCACTGGATCTGGACAGCGGTTTGCTATCTATATACTTCACCGAGACGGTAGACGCGTACGAGTTTACTGTCGGTGAGGTGACCCTGCAGAACAAAGCTCAGGTGATTGACACAAGTGTCCCCGGCAACCAGAGTATTGGCCTCAGTTACACGTTCACGTCAGATACAACGAAATCGTCGTCCAACTCGTGGGTGATTTATCTGTACATTGGTGATAGTGATCTGAACAATATCAAACTGATGTACAAGCTCGGCACATCAAAGGATAGCACGTATATTACTTTCGGCAAAGATCTCGTCGTGGATATGGCGGAATTTAGCAACATCATCGTGCCGCGCAAGGACGGAAATGGTGCGCAAGCGACCTATTATACGGCCGATACGACGGGGCCTGAAATTATCGATTTTTCCATCGACCTGAACCGTCGCATTCTTACCATGACGTTTTCCGAAGTCGTGAATGCGAGCACAGCTGATGGCGCGGGCATCACGATTCAGGATGCGCGGACTGCGACGATCAGTACGCAGTTCACGTCGCAGACGCGGACAAAGAGCGAGAATGGTCTTATACTGAAGTTTGACATTGCAGATAAGGACTTCAACGGCATGAAGGAACTGACCGGGGTCGCCGAAAGGAGGGCAAACACGTTCATCACTGCGACGTCGATCACAGTGGGCGACATGATGGGCTTCGAGACATCAACGAACTACCTTCAGGTGATCGAGGACGGGAGTATCGATTCTCTGTACGCCACGAACTTCACTGCCGATCAGCTGCCGCCATCGCTCACGAGCTTCGACCTAGATTTGGACTCGAAGGCGAGGGGCAATCTCACCTTGGTGTTCTCGGAGCCCGTCGATGCGTCCACTCTGGACGTGGGGAAGATAACGCTTTACGGTAGCGACGATAACGAAGACACTGCCATTTCACTTACTTATGATGGCAGCAGTACCCTTAGCCCGGATGGTACGCATATTATTGTCATGATGTCGGGAGAGGATTTGAAGACTATCAAACTGAGCGATGACATTGCCGTCGGCAAGAGTTACCACTGTCACGCGCAAGTGGGTGTCGTCACCGACGACGATGAGAAATACAAGTGTTATTGGGAGCACTACATCGATGCGGAAAGGGAGGACGCTCGGCCAGACCGAAACGTGTGGTTGACTATTGAGGCCGGTGCAGTACAGGACACGTTTACGTACCTCGATGCTTTCGGCACCCAGAAGGTGCAGAACGACCTCATTGAAGTGAGCTACGATGATGTGATGGGCGTGTCGAACTTCACTCAAGATGGCACGGAGCCGAACTTGGTATCGTATGACCTCGACATGGATGCAGCTCTGCTGACGCTATACTTCGACGAGCCAGTGCGGTCATTCACTCTGAATGTCACCTACCTCACTTTAATGTCGGCTTATTCCGGAAATCACACGCATCAGCTCACCTTCGACCCATACTACGGATCGGGGACTCTCAGCGATAACGACGACTTCCTCGAAATAAATTTTGGTGAGATTGATGTAGATAACATCAAACTGGAGCAGTGGCTTGCTGTTGATGCCGATTCCACATGGCTCAGAATCATGCCCGATACGATCGAAGATATGGCCGGAAACGGCTTGTTTGTTCAAAATTACACGTGGTCTGTGCCCGTTACGTCGTATACCGCAGACACCACAGGTCCGGAACTAGTGTCATTCGATTACGACAAGACTGATGGACACTTCGAGCTTCGATTTACGGAGCCGGTGCGAATCAATACTTTCGATGCGAGTGCGCTGACCATACAGAGCGTCGAAAAGACGGGCAAGACCTCAACTGTCACTCTTACGGACGACGGGACTGGAGTGTCGAATACGGATACTCGCATCGTATACCTGAATATTAGCAATGACGACCTCACGGAGCTCCAGGCCGATTCGACGCTTGCGACTGGGCAGTCGGACCTCTTCTTGCGTACTACAACATCTCTGTGCAAGGACATGGCAAGAGAGAAGAACAAAAATGTCCAGATCCTTGATGGGTATGCGCTAAATGTGGGGCCGGTGCTGTTGTCGTACACCCTCGACATGGACAGTGGAGAAGTTATGTTATTTTTCAGCGAGGCCGTCGACTCCGCTAACAACTTCGACCCAAGTGGCATCACCTTTCAGGAATCTGCGGACATTGACAGCACCGAAGGTGACGAATATTACACCCTCACGGGCGACTCGGATCTTACGTATTCGCCGGATTATCGGTTCTTATATTTTTCATTGACCGATGACGACTTCGATGCGCTTCGTATTTTGTACACCGCGGTGCAGTCGAAAGCTGCCACCTATCTTGTGCTGGATTCGAGCACGATCGTGGATATGTCAACGGACGACCGTGAAAATAATATCGGGCCGAACGACGTGCTGCCGATTGTTGATGGATCGACAGCGCCGGACTGGGAGATCCCTTTTCTACCCGTCTTTTACACGTCGGATACGACGCGGCCATTTTTGAAGGGGTTTGATCTAGATATGGACGAGGGGTTGTTGACGATGACATTCAGCGAGCCTTTGCGCACGTCTCCCATGCAGATCGATCAGATCACCTTCCAGAATGAAAGGTTCTTTGTCGGCAACCAGACGGATGCGGTTACGCTCACCAAGAACAGCACAACATCGACGAGCGACGCTCGTATTGTGGAAATTGATCTGCAACAAAAGGGAGGAGATGATTCCCAGGACCTCGATCTCCTCAAAGTCACGCGCGGCCTTTGTCAGGACGCAGATTCTACTTTCATCAGCTTCACCCGTTTCCTGGGAACTGATACCGCCCCCGCCCTCAACAAGCTCATTCCTGTGGCGAAACAAAATGCTACCCAGGTCAGCACTTTCAAGGGGGACTCAACGAAGCCAAACCTGCAAAGCTTTGATCTGGACATGAACGTCGGTCTGTTGACTCTCGTGTTCGACGAAGCGGTCAATGCGAGTAATTTTGATGTGACGCAGATTACCCTGCAGGCAGCGTCGGACGATGACTCCTACTATCACACGCTGACCTCCGATTGCTCAGTGACGAATAGAAGGTCCGGAGGATCAGCGGTGATTTATATCGACTTGCCAGAACTCGAGATACGCAAAGTGTCGAGAAATACGGACGTAGCAACTGCTGTGGATGATACCTATATGACTATTACGGCCGAGGCTACAACAGATATTGGAACTTCATTCATGGATCAGAACGCCCTTCTTGCGGTTGAGACTTCTACGGGAGGAGTCGGCGAAGTTGGTGCGATGCAGGTAATAAATCCTACCAAATTTCTGCCCCTCTCGCCTTCCTCGCCATCTTTCTATTTCTGACGCCGTAATCAACCATTTTACCTGTTCTGTTGCTTTACTTCAGGTGACGAAGTACACTGCTGACACAACCAGCCCGAACTTGCTTAAGTTTTCTCTCGACATGGACTCCGGGGTCGTCGTGTTAGAGTTTGATGAAATTGTCGCCAAAGACAGTCTCGATCCGACGGCGATTACGCTGCAATACGCTGAGTACGCCGGCTCATCGACGAATCTTTATTCGATTTTGAACGCGACGAATAACGCTGACAATATCAATGATCTAGTGGTCAAATTTACCCTCGGCAATACCGATATGAACAATATAAAGGGTCTTACTGGTCTCGCCATTTCATCGGACACCACGTTCCTGCGCTCTACGAGTGATCTGATCACAGATACTGCGGGGAATTCCATGACGAGAGTTGCGGACGGTGCTGCATTGGGAGTGACAAACTACACGTTTGACACAACTCGTCCAAAGTGCTCTGCCTACGTACTGCAAGAGAATGGCTACCTGATCATGCAGTTCTCGGAGACGATTGATTACCTCACCATGAATGCATCCGCGCTTAAAATTTCGGACGGAGCATCGTCGAGCAACTTTTATCAGTTAACAGAGGAGTCTGCAGTCTTCTATGGATCGTACGATACCACGCTTACCTTGCAGTTGAACGGAGACTTCAGTGGCCTCCAGACCCTCAATCTCGGTGTCAGCCAGTTGACTTCTTACCTGTCCTTTGCAAAGGGATTCCTCAGTGACACCGCGGGGAACAAAATAGAGGGCGTCCCCGATTCGGATCCCATGCTCATGGGACCATCTCTGAACTCCTACGATCTTGACATGGACGAAGGCACAATGAAACTTTATTTCAGTGAGACCGTGATGGGCACGTCAACCTCAGCGAAGCCAGAAAATCTCACCTTTGACGCTACCGCTCTAAACTTCGTCTACGGGGAGGAGAATTACACCCTGTCGCAATACACGCTGCCGAAGACAAAGAAGGGCTCCGAAATCACTGTGGAGCTTGCGCTCAAAGATGTCGAGAACTTGAAGCTGCTACGAACGTTGGCGGTGAGCTCTGCCACGACGAATGTGTTTATTCCTGTAGGAAGTGAGCTGTCGGTGAATAATAACGAAAAGGCAGTCGATGCTCCGAATGCAGTCGTGCCTATCCATGCATCATCACCCCTAGCGGTCTCTTCCTATACGGCGGATACGACCCCCCCTGAGATCGAGAAATACATTTTAGACAAGGACGCGGGCAAACTCTATCTCTACTTTACCGAGCCCGTGAATGGCAACGTCTCAATGCAGCACCTCACGCTGCAGAGCTCGCAACTGCTCGAGACCGGCGATACCTCATTTCAGCTCACGAAGGGATCAAAATTGGAGGATGACAGCAACAGCAAAAATTTGACGGTCCAGTTTAGCAAGCAAGACCTCAACTTCATTCGCTCTCTTCGAGTGGGGGCTTTCCTCGTAGTCGAGAAGCACTTTACGGCAGATCTTGCGAGTCCCCATAATGCGCTGACGGCCATTGAAGATGGAAGTGCGCAGGCCGTTTTCCGGACCATTTACGACACCACAGATCCGGAACTCGTGTCGTTTTCGATCGACATGGGAGATGGCTACATCTACATGAACTTCTCAGAGCCGGTGCTTCCCTCGACTTTGAATGTAACGGCCATCCATCTCGTAGATTCAGTTTCGGCGTCGAAAGGATCGTCAATATCGCTCACGAAAGACACAGTGTCATACGATGGTGCTGGCACCGAACTTACTCTGAACATGAACCTTAACCCAACGGATTTGAACACCTTGAAATTACATTCGACGATATGCAAAGACTCGGACAGTGCTTTCATCTTAATTGACCCAAATGCGGTTACGGATATGGCAGAATATCCGAATAGTATCGCGCGGATAGCCCCTGGAAATGCACTGAAAGCAACCGAGTTCATTCGCGACTCCGTCAGACCAATCCTGCAGAGTTTTGATTTGGACATCAACCCAAAGTCACCAAAATATGGGTACCTGCATTTGTGGTACAACGAGCCGATGGATGCGTCTGAAGTGGACGTCCCCCTGATGTACATTCAGAACAAGTCAATTCATGACTCATCCACAGGGAGAGTGTACTTGAATGCATCGCGCCAGCCTGACGAGGATGGCAATAGCATCGAAGTTCAGCTGAAACCGGAGATCATCGAGCAGCTCGAGAGATTGACGGGATACAACAATGTCGGGGGCACCCCAGAGATGCATACGCACTACGCGCGCTCAAATTTGACGTACCTCGTTGCTCCACCTTACTCGGCAGTTGATATGTTCAATAATCCCATCATTCCCCACAATAAAACGGATGCTTTGAAGATGGGCCCGAAGTTGAACAGTTTCACTATGGACATGGACAGTGGTACGCTGGATTTGATGTTTTCAGAACCCGTGAACCGGTCGGACTTTCGAGTTGATGGCTTAACGTTCATAGGCTTGACCATAGATGATTACTACACGCTGCAGGACCAAAACCAGTCGATGTTTGTTTCGAAAGCTGGCGGCTCCAACATTATCCTATCTCTGTCTGACAACGATATGGAAAACATAAAGCTGACCAACGACGTTGGGACGCTGCTCACGACGACGAAGGTGGCGGTGTCTCCGAGAATGTGCCACGACAAGGCCTTCGATCCTCACAAAATTCGGTCAATCCTCCCCGCCGAGGCCATGCTCCCTTCTGTTTTTACCATGGACACAACCTCGCCACGGTTGATCAACATTAGGTTCGACCTCAACACCGGAAATGGGTTCTTTGAGCTGAAATTCGACGAGCCCGTTCAGGCTGACGCTATCGTTTTGAGTCACATCACTATACAGAACCGCAGTCGTGTCGTGTCGGACGGCGAGGACGTACAGTCGTACACTTTGACCGAAAATTCGGGAACGAAGGTGATTACGAAGACGGGCACTGACCACACGATTCGCATTGGATACGATGACAGTGCGAGCATTAAAATTTTGTCGCAGCTGGCAACAGACATCGACAGCACCTTCTTTTCGATCACGACGAAGACCTTCTTCGATACCTCCTATGATGAAAACACCGCTACCACGATTTCAACGGAGGATGCCATGCAGGTCATTGAATATACTCCTGACACGACAGATCCTTACCTGAAGTATTTTGATATTGATATGGACAGTGGTGAACTTACTCTGTACTTCAACGAACCCGTGGACACGTCGACGCTTCGTGTGGAGGAAATCAGGATTCAGTCTCTTGCCTTGCGAAGCGCCGGTGAATCGCATAGGCTTACCAATGGAAGTTACACGCCGACGAGCGATCTGGACACGATTGTGGTGGTGATGTCGAACTTTGACCACAAGACCATCAACGACAACGAGTTCCTCGCAACGGGAACCACGGACACGTTTCTGGCGTTCCCGGCGCGCACCATCTCGGACATGGCTGGAAATCGGGTGGTTGAGGTGCAGGATGGGCTGGCAATGTCCGTGTCCACCTACAATCCGGATGTCACGAACCCAACGTTGGATGAGTTCGATTTGGATATGGACTCGGGGACGCTGACTCTATACTTTTCCGAGGCTGTACTCGGATCATCGTTCGACGCTGCGGGCATTACCTTCCAGTCCCTCGATAAGCTAGCGGGCACATCCGGTGTGGACTATCAGACGTTCAAACTCACCGACGACACGACTAACCAGTTCAAGGGAAACAATAGCGAAACGATTTATGTCAGACTCTTCGAGGATGATGTGAACAACTTAAAGTACAACTTGATGCTAGCCGTGAGCTCTAATAGCACAAGCATATCGTTGAAATCGACGGCCGTCACCGACATGTCGGGAAATAATGTAATCGCTATATCCTCGGGGAATGCCCTCACGTGCAACGGCGACAACGTCGGCTACATCTACGACACGACGCAGCCCAAGGCTCGTGCGTTTGACTTGGACATGAATACCGGGCTCCTGACCCTCACGTTTTCGGAGACCATGGACTACTCCAACTCCGCGAGAACTACTCCCGGCTTGGTCAAATTTCAGCAGTTCTCGGCGACATCTGCGGGCAAGACGTACTCGCTCACGAGCGGCTCGTACGATGGGGGCGAAGATGAGTCGAGCAATATTTTCTACTTCACGCTTGGCGAAGACGACTTGAACGAAATCAAAGCGCGCTCGATTGGCAGCCTTGCTAAGTTCTCTTGGCTGACCATGAAGGAGACTGCGTTTTACGACGTCAGTGTTGATTACTTCTACCGCACGCCGCGAGGCTCCGTTCTGATTGCTGGCAGCGATGCCGAGGGCGGAAGTCCTCTGCAGGTCACCACGCTGACCAAAGACACGACCGACCCAACCTTGGAAAAATTCGTCGTGTCCGAGACGGACAAACTTCTCTACCTCTTTTTCTCGGAGGCCGTCGACCTGACCACCTTGGATCCGACCGCATTTTACGTGCAAAACATCGAAGGCCAGGTGGACAATTTGGGACGGAATGGGGACAACCAGACCTTCTCGATGGCGTTAACGTCGACGACCACGGGAAGCTACGGGCGGGACTACACCGAGGTAATCCTTGACCTGGGCAGCTCGTGCGAGACAACAACGGACTGTACTATTTCCGAGTGTGTGACCTATACGACCAGCACATGCGACTGGTACGGTATCGACGCCGCGTTCGAAGGATCCACGTACGACAAAGCGTTCTATTTAGTGATGACAAGTTCGGCTATCAGTGACTTCGCAAACCCGGCGAATGATGTCGAAGCCATCGGTACCATTGCCTCAGACCAGCGAAGACTCTATGCGGATGACGGAGGGGCCGGACGAAAACTGGCGAGTTCGGACGCACAAGCACAATCGTTCCCGTACTGCGGACCTTGCTTATCGGGCACGGAGGTTACTCCTTGCACCGACATCTATGACCAGGTATGCGGGGCATGCAGCAACTGCACCACGGGTTACTGGAAGTCGGCTGACTGCACTCCGTACTCTGACACGGAGTGTACAATATGCTCCGAGTGCGACTACGGCTTCTACGTATCGACACAGTGCGATCCAGAGGGCACAGATACGGGGTGTTCAGAGTGCACTCTCTGCGGCGAGGATGAATACGAGATCACTCAGTGTATTGCAGGAGAGAACACGCTGTGTGGAAGCTGCCTCTCCTGCTACTTCGCCAGCGATCTTCAAAGAATCGGCTGCCGCGGCACCACCGAATGGTGGCACAAAGAAAACTGCTGCTACGACAGAGACGGCAACCAGGTCAAGTGCAAACTCACGCAGCTCGAGGACCATCGCATCGACGCCAGAGATTCGCACCGCCACTGGGTCTGGGACCGGACGTATCCGCCTGTGCCCGATGGCTATGAGCAAGGCATCTGGGCTGGAGCTGTCTAGCGACCGCCGACCGCCGAACGACGAGACGCGGCCGTTTTTGGTTTTTGGTGTGTTCTCTCGTCCTTGTCAATTCTTACATGAATTCTTAATTCTTGTTCTACGAACGCAAATATATATTGACTTTTGCGAATAGCATATAGTATATAGGTCGGAGCATATAGGACGCATATAGCACGCGCCGTGTTGTTTTAAGTATTGTTTTATTATGGCACGTAGCACGCACCGCCAGCCGCCAGCCCAATAGAACCTGCCCCGTGCCCCGCGTTGGCTGCGGCTGCGCGGGGGACTAGGAAGCAAGCCGAGGACCGAGGAGCAGACAAGCGCAGCAGACGTTCGAGTTCTCTGAATGATGCCACTGACGTAACACGTTGCGTATAACGACACGTCTCCTTGCTTGTCGAACGTCCCCTGCCCCTGCCCCTGCACGCTTCCGTCCCGAGCTTCCGTCGCGGTCCCCACCCAACCCCCATGAAGTTTCTCTCAGAGAGAGAGAGAGAACTCTCCCCGACACACCCGCAAACACCATCCCTTTTCTGCGTTTTTGGAAGTGTATTCCCCCACATCCCCCCCCTGCTGCTGCTGCTACTTCGACCTGCTGCTGGTCTGCTGGTGGCTTGCACGTCGTCTCTAAGATTGTCAAGAGTAGCAGTTCCAGTTGCTGAGGTCGAGGTTCTGCTCGTCGCACCAGGCTGAGAGCCAGTACCACGCCTCGGGCGTCGGGATG
>MDSY01114918.1_pt1 | contig 15095 bp, 9 predicted proteins | sample 811131 | NCBI WGS metagenome assembly MDSY01 (sample SAMN05326643, study PRJNA326480) | marine metagenome | isolation source: seawater | place: Atlantic Ocean: South West | collected 2010 | reverse complement strand
GAATACGTCTGTTTGAACACGTCCAGCGACCCGATGGACCCGTCGGAAGTGGCGGTGATGACTTGTAACGATGACTGTTTGCCTGTATCAGAAAAGCACGCTTGCACTACTCGGACGTTCACATCGTGCGTCGCCTCCACTACGTGCGCGGTGCAGAAGTCGCTCGGCCAGACCCGCACCGATCCGCCGTCGCTCGCAGACGTCGCGAAGTGTTTTTTTATCACAGAACGTTCACCCGTATCTTCATCGACAGTACCTTCAACACCAACGGTACCGAAGTGTAACGAGTTTATTGACGTTTCGTGTAGCTGAAACGCGCACTGAGGGACGCAACAGGAAGTGAGGTTACCTTGGTCGGTACCTTCGTCAGCCAAAATCTCGCACTTCAATACCGCGCCGTGCTTGGTGCCGGCGAAGAGAAATCGATTGGTTTTAATTTTCTCTCGAGTGGACGACTCATCAATCTCGGTACTTTCCTCTTCGTGGAAAGCCAGCGCGGTGAAGTGGTACGCGTCGCCAGTCGATTCCGCATCCGGCACCAGCGCCTCCAGATCCAGGGAATCGAGCACCACGGTTTTCTCGACGATAAACCCGTTTTCGTTAACCAACAACTCGTCGATCGTCCCGTCGCCGCACGCGAACAAAGTTTTGGTTTCGATTCCCGAAGTTTCTTGAAACGGGCAGAATTTAACTTCTGTTAATACTTTGTTAGACACCCACCGAGTCACCCGTTTGACGTACGCATACGCAGACCCGTTGGCCACCTGAGAAAGGTCCCACAGCTCTACGATTGATCCGGCTTTCTGTGTTGTGTCTGTTTGTCCATACGACTTGTTTCCCAGAACCGCCACCGACGCGCCGTCGGACGCAACGTCGAGAAACGTTAAAGTATCAAAATCAAGCGCGACGCGAGAGACCAGGACAAAAGAAATAGTTTCGTGACTGTTTGCCTGTGACTGGTTTGACGTGTCGCTTGTTTCTCGCCGCCACACCAACACCAAAGGCTTTGAGCCGTGTTGCCCCGTAACCAGGGTGGAGCTGTCGCGGGAAAAACTTACAGACGTAACGAAATCCGTGTGTCCCAAAAGAATACTTGGCGACTGTTTGCCCATAGAGTCCGTCCCACCACCAACACCACAAACGATCACGGCTTTGTCACTGGCGTACGCCACCACTCCATCACTTACCGCCATCGAGTTAGACGAAACGCAAGAAGCGCCGAACACGTTGTGCAAGGTTAGCGCGGAGGGCGTGTTTTCTTTCTTCATGCAAGTATTTTTCGCGCTCGTGACGGCTGGACTTCGTTTACCAGACTGTTTGCGTGTGGAAGTGCTTTCAACTGCATCATTCATCGTGTCGGGTACTTGCTCGTGTAGGTATATTCGGGATACACCTCCCGTTGCCGCTGTGACGTTCGCGCACTCCTCGGTAAAGTTTTTTGATACGCCGCGTGCAAACGTTTCAGACTGCGCATCTCGCTCGGCGGGTTTGTCGTGGTCGGTTTCTCGTGCACTACGTCCTCTTCCGTACTCCTCCACCACCCCCGCGTCTACCCAAAACACTTCCACTCCCGGCTTTTTTGTGAGTAGCATTTCATCAGGACAGCTCTCTTCGTCGTATGGTTTGTTCGTCACGAAGACGTTGCGAATGGAAACGCGACCGCCAATTTGAAAGCCGCGGACGCTTTCAAACACCAAAGGCGAGGGTGAGGAGGAGTCCGTTTCATCGGTAGCTTCGGTATCAACTCCTGCAACTCTGCGCAGACTCGCGCTTACGTCCAGGCGGACGCAGTACCACCCGGCGCGTTCGGGAGCGAGGTGCGCGACGGTTGCAATATCGCCGGCGATTGCATCTTTCTTTTTGGAACTCGTGTACAAGTTGCTCGCTTTCAAGGTTACGATTTTCCTGCCCACCTGGTACGCGGTCGAGGCGTTTGACCGACTCATTCCCCTCTGCGACCGGTCAACACACACCACGTCGACGCTCGCGCTGAAGAACTTACCGGGCGCGAGCTTGAGTTGGAAATAAACGAAATTGCCTCCCAAGCCCAACCCGGGCTTGCCAGCCTTTGGGAGTTTCACGTGGTGCGCGGCGGGGACGTCGCCGTGCACGGTGAGAACCTTGCGGCCTAACGTGTTGTCGAATGCTTCGGTAACCTCGCCTGACGTCGTGACGTTCGCGCCGCACGCCTTGAACACGTTCACGACGGGTGGGGGGGAGCGGGGAGCACTCATGGTTGCTGTGGATTTCTCGACTCCTCAGATTCGGGAAAGTGCCGACCGACGCACACGCGCACTGCCCGGTACCACGCGTTACTGGTCTCCCTCGCCGCCGTTCCAGCGCACCACCGCCTTCGCCGCCAAACGCAAGGGCGGCGGGAGTGGTCCGCCGAGGGTGGCACGCGATGGGAAGTCTGGGGAAGTGGTCGCAGCTTCGGGGAAACAACGAGCCAAAATCTCTGCTCTTGCTTTTCGTTTGAATGAGCTGAGTGTGCCGTTTAGGATCCTGCCTGCCGTTTGGGATTTTCGGTGTCGTATTTTCGGTTCCGTTGTTTTCGTTACTTTCGCTCCGACACGACGTTCATTACAACTGCTAAAATCGCACGGCGTCGCGGTACGCGCTTCAAGCGAGCACAAACGCACATCTGCGCGCGTGATAAAATCACGATACACGCTCTTACCCTACTACTCACCCCATTTTACCGGTCGATCGATCAAGCGCGACCCAAGGACCGATCTCTCACGGGAAAAAGATGTCGACATCTTGTTTCTCCATCGCCGACGCCCGGCAAACTTGTTTCGTCCCGACCTCTCATAGAGTCGTTCCGAACGCTTTATTTCCATCCACCCTCTTGAACAACATAATAACGCACGATATCAGCGAATCACAAAGCGCAGCACACGTTTCGCGTCACCCTTAGTGTCGTCTGAAAGGGAAGGCACGGGGTTGAGAAAGTCAGTACAGTCAATCGATAATACGTCAGCAGTCTATCGAGGCACGCGTCGGTGGGACGTAGTGAATGACAAGTAAACATCGGGACGTACCGACACCGGCAACAGCAGAACAGGGCCGTTTAGGACTGTTTGATTCAGTAATGTTTTCGATTTGACACTGTGGAGTGCGTGGGAATGGTCTTCGGGTCAGGACCCCGAACGTGTGATCTGCGAAGCTTCACTATAAAAAAAGGCGCGACGATTTCGAAATGCGATTTGATATTTTTGGGACGCGCATCCCCGAATGCCGCGGCGTGTGTCCGCACGTACCTGCGCCCCTGCGCGTATCGTCACCCGGCCTGGTTTGAGACGTTCCTGTGGAGAAAGAAAGAGAAGCGCGATCAGCACATCGTGGTGGGTATAAGGGCACACGAAGCGCGTGGGTGGCTTCGGGTGAGCGAGCGAAAACAGTTCAAAAACAGTAAAAAACCCGGGAAAAAATCGAGCAGTTGGGAGCCACAGCGATTTTCGTTCGTCCGGGACGCGGGGAAACGAGCTCCAACGTACCATGTTCGTGAACTGAGGCGTGATATCCGCCAGCGGAACGCGGATACGAGGTTCGTGTGCCACCTCATCAGTTCTTTCGAACGCTAAATCGAACGAAGTGGCGTCTGCGAGTGGAGTTGGGTGATCTGTCAGTTTGGAAGAACGTCGTTGTTTGAAAGGGATGGCATGTTCGAAATCGCCACGGCCACGTACCTGTCCCACTGGCTACCGTTCCGCTCGCCAGCCGCGCGTGCAGACCATTCACCGGGTCGATGTTTTCCTTCTCCTGGTTAAACACCAACAGTTTCCCCGTGCCGTCCTCTACGCGTCGCGACGGAGGTCCTCCTTCACTTCCCGATCCCACCTGCAGGTCCGTCAAAACACCGTGCTGCCTCGCGATGAGCGCCGCGGCGACGGTCACGGGTGACGGGCACTTCAAAGGAGCGCAATCTGTGTATCCGACACGCACAGCCAGCGTCGTTGCAGGTAGCACATCCGTGGTCATTCTAAACACCAAGTTGTGTCTCGCTGCCCGCGCGCGTTTGGAGTGAATGGCCAACGCGCGATTGAGATTGTAAAAAACTTGAAAACCAACAATCTCCGGGCCCCAAAACCGCCCGCGCGTGAGACCGACGGCGCGGCACAGCTCTGCAGTGGGAAAAAATCTGACAGAGTTGCCAGAGTTCGTCGGGACGAGGCGGGAACCGCAGCCATTGAGTTTTCTTTTTTTTCTTTTTTTGAGCTGTCACCTGCTTTTTGCCGATTTTGCGCGACGCGCGCATGGAGTCGCGTGGCACGTCTCCGCACACGTCTCCACACACGGGGGGCTTTATGTTACTTCCCGAATGTGATGTGGAAACTAGAGCGCGGGCTGCTTTACCGTGCATTGAGATGAGGACGGTGACTGTCGATGTGCGGAGCGAGCGTTTTCTTGATTTGTGGAAAGGGGAGATGCTTCGTTGTCCAACGGGTCTGCGTTCGACCAGGCACTTGGATGACAATAAAGCAATGATAGGATTTTGTTACAGTGTTTGGAATGCTAAAAGACCCCGTCGTGAGTCTTGTTTCCAAACTTATCACTCTGGGCAGCCGTTCTCACGTGCCCACTGCCGCACCTCGAAGTGCCCGCCCTCTGCCGCGCTCGTGCACGTCCTATTGTCCCACGGACAGCCGTTTGCGCGCACCCACTGCAGTATATCGAGGTGCCCGCCAAACACCGCACCCGAGCACGTCCCCTCGTCCCACGGGCAGCCGTTCTCGCGCAACGCCTTCAACTCTTCGAGCTGTCCTCTCAACGCCGCTACTGCACAAAGATATTCTTGATGCGACAGGTGACCTCGCCGTCGCAGGCGCTTCAACACGCTTAAACATCCAATATCCACGGCACACCCTTCCTCAAGCTCCTTAAACCAAAGCCCCATCGCCGCTACCGTGTCGTGCATCCCACGACTCACCGCTGGGAGCCGTGCGAGATCTGCGGGATCGTCAAAGTACTCAGTTCTCAGGATGTGCGCCACGACGAGGTGGTTTGGGAGGCCGGGGAAGGCTCCGTGCGTCTCGGTAAGGCTCGCGGGAGTAGTGTCGGTCGCGATATCACCGCTCGCGTCAGGTTGAAGCCAGAAGAAAGACATCACAGCATGACGTGTGCGTGTCGTTGTGCCGGATTTTTCTCGGGCGTTACGAGGAATTTTAAAGCCCTGAACCTAATTTTGACTACGATGACGCGTCGTCGCGCGTTGCGTCATAAAACCAAAAGAGCCTCCCGGTTCGAGTCCGTATCGTGTATCGTGAGGTGTGTAGGTAGTATGAGCAGTATAGGTAGTATGAGCATGACTGAATACCCATACATTGAAAGTTAAAACCGTAGAGCTCGTCGCACTTTCACCACTCCGCTGTCATTTTCGGCATCACCGCCCGCTCGCTCGTCTCGCTTCAGCATCCCGTCATCCACGTGCGCAACCTTCTTTTTCCTATCTATATCTGACTGTTTACCCACTGACATTTCGTCATCGCCATCCTCCGCGTCGTGCCCCGCGTACACACCCAACCCGGTTAAGTTATACCGCTCCGCGGTTTCTACTTTCCCTAAATCCCTCAGCTCGCCCATCAGCCCGATCGCGGCGACTTTCAACCGCCGGTTCTCCCGCTCCAGCAATTCGTTCGAAGACGATAAATCCACGATGATCTTATCCTTGACGTCCTCCCTGTGCTTCACAAGGCCCTCGCGCTGGCCGTGCGCCGCCTCCACGCGCCGCCGCGACGGGGGCGAGAAATCCTGCGACGAGAGAAACAGCACCAGCAAGATCAGCCCGAGCACGTACCCGCGCGATTGCTGCTGCTGGCGCTCCGTCAAAGCGGCGTGGGGAGGGGGGACGAACATGGGAGGGGACACTCCGTGGTTCCGCCGTGCGTCGTCGGTCACCCCGCGGACGCCACGCGGTGTGGGGCGAAAAGGGCGCGGCTCGATGGAACCAATAGTGGGAAGAATTCAGAAGTGGATTTTGACGGGGGTAGAGATGAGGACGAGTCATTAGACCAAGAAAAGGGACAAAGTTGGCAAAGGCGAGATTATGAAAAGAAATCGATTGTTATTAACCATTGGAACTCGCCTTTGAGTAAATGTTACTCAAACTTTGCCCTCACTTTCGACTGTACCAAACTCTTCAGAAACACCGTCAAAACGCTATTCGTCGACGATGGGTAAAAGAGAAGAGCCGCGCGCCGGACCAGACAAAAAAATATCACTCAAATATTTTTACCTCGCGTCCCAACTTACTTCCACCAGGGCTGGAGCCCCGTGCGGAAGTCCGTTTCGGTCCAGGGCGAGAAGATCACCACGTCGGACTCGTTGATGTCGGCGTGCGCCAACGCGAGGGACAGGGGGGCGGGGCCGCGGATCACCTTGCCCTCGTTGTTGTACTGCGAGCCGTGGCACGGGCACTTGAATTTGTTCTCTGCCTTGTTCCAGGGCACGACGCACCCGAGGTGCGTGCACACGGCGTTGATGCCGTAGTTCTCAATGCTGCCGTCATCCTTCACCACGAGGTACGTGGCGTCACCCTGTTGTTGATGGAGGAAGGGAAGGAAGGTTAGAATATTGCGGCAGGGATCGATGACGCGCGCGGTGTCAAACCATTGCCAGAAAACCAAAACTGCACGCCCAAACAGTGACAAACGCGGCCCATGCCAACTGGAACTGATTTTCTCGTGAGAGCGTTGCACTTGTTTTCGCTCGATCTTATCCTCGCGTGTGGGGGTGGACCCGATGCGTCACGTCATGAACACGCCTTTCCTGGACGTTCTGAATACGCCGTTTCCGTGCCAGCGAGTCGATCTATGCATTTGCGGGTCGCGTGTTCGCCTCGGTCGATCGCCGCTCGTCTCCTAGCACGTACCTTGAGTCCTTGGGACAGGGTGTGGTCACCGGGAAGGTGGGTCTTGAGCCACCCCTTGGACGTGATGGGGTTGCCAAGGGCATCCTTCGCCGCCTGGCCAGCGCCGCCGCCGCCGCCACTGTGATGGGAGGGAGAGAAGGGTGGTTTGGGTCAGATCGAGATCACGTGTGGGTGTTTGATAGGCAGTCCGTGATCGATCGAACCACGCGATCGCCTCCATGAAAAAACACTCCGCTCGATGCTTGAAACAGTCGGACTGTGCTCCGATTTTGATGACCCTAAGCCTCTCCGTCGCGCGTGAAATCCAATGCATGCGACACTTACCCAGGGGGGACGAAGAAGTACGCGAAGCCTCCGACGAGGGAGGTGGCGGGAAGGCCGATCGCGCCGACGAGAAGAAGGTTCATCACGTTGCGCTTGCCCATGTCCGGCACTTCGCCGGAGACAGCCGCGGCGACGGTGTCGCGAGCCACGTTTTTGGGCGCGACAGTCGCCTTACGGCCGAGGCCGCGGACGTTGCATCCGAGCTTCGCGGAGGAGATTTGCACAGAGGCGGAGGTGGCGAGAGCGGCCATCTTGACACACGAAGGGTATCCGACGGTGTGCGTGCGGGAATGGAGAGGTGTGCACGCGATCCCGGGGGGTAGCACGAACGAATCGCGAGTGGCAAACCGGTTTTTTCTGGCCAAAAACTCAACAAAAAACGCGTTTGTGATTGGTCAATCGGTTTATCTGCTTTGTCCCTTTATTGACGGTCTAATAGCTCAAGAAAGGGGGCAACGGGGTCGTGGGGTTTGAGGGGTTAATGATTTGTGGTTTTGGTGTTTTGAGGGGTGCCGCGCGCTCATCAGCTCCAAAACGCGGAGACACAACGAATGGGCATTGTAAGTGAATTGCCCCCTGCTTCACCATTCACGCGCGCACGCGCATTCGTCACAAGTCGTGAATCTCCGCACCCCCCCACATCCGCAATGGGCACTTACAAGAAATCCTCCACGTGGAGCAAAGACGGGGACCAGCAGCGAGACGCGGCGGTGCGTGCCATGGCAAGCAACTCCGGATTCCTCGCCCCCGGGGAGAAGAATTACGAATCAGTTCAGGTTGTGTGGCAGTGCTCGCTACCCATGAAGGGAAGCGACCTGGAGATTGTCAAGGCGCTGACTGACTTCATTGCGACTGGGTTGGATGATTTAGATGGAAGTGCGGTGTCAAATGCGAGTCTAGGCGCGAAACTCGCACGAGCCGGGGTTCAATCCAATGACTACGACAAGTTGTTGGAAGGCGTGTTAACAGAAGCCAGTACGAAATGCGGCGCCGACTTCGACGCCATCGGCCGACAGCTCTGGGCCTCGGTTGTGGACCTGTTCTGCGAGCAGTGCAAGCAGGGTACGCCAGCGCTTGAGACACCGAAAAGCGCGCTGATCACTCCGAAACCGAAAAAGAAGTCCTACACCGGCGGTTTGTACAAAAAGTTTCAAATCGGCATGGGCAAAAAGAAAGCCCCGGAGACGGTAAAGTTTAACTTAGAGGAGAGTAACTCGATCGCGAGTCCAGGGCCAGGGCCTGCAGTTCAAGAAAAAGGAGCAGTAGGGGGAGGACAAGGCGCTTCTAGGTTCACCGGCAACTCGAGTAACTCGACGCCTATTAAACACGGCCCCGTGCCGGCGGTGCAGCCGCGCTCGCGGAGGAAAGTTTTGCAATCGCTGAAACGAGACACCGGGTTTGAGCGCATGTTTTCCGCGCTGTTCTGGGTTGTGATTGCGTCTATGGTTGGATTACTCACGAAGCGCCCTGAGGTAACAGCTGAATACACAAGACAAGCTTTATATTTAGGTCGCGAAAAGTTCCTCGCGCTTTTAGTCTTAGCTTTTTTCTTAAGACCAATCACGTTCGCGCGCAGAGGGTTTTGGGTCGCCGTGTTCGTCGCGGCGAAGACAATTTTGGGTTATGGGTACAGTATTCAGTCCGCGAAAGACCCGTGGGGGTCGGTGGTTCAGCCCGTGCTGTGCACGGTGCCGAAAGTGTGCGACAACGGACTTGTAACTTGGATGAAGCTGGTAGCGGTCGGGAAGTGAAGCGGGAGTGGGGGTTCGTCTCATTCATTATTATGTTTACGAAACGAGAGAACGTGAATTACACGCACGTAGCACCCGGGGAGTATACTCATACACTCATACCCTCCTTTTAATACAACACCTTTAATATGACTTATGACGGACTCCAAGATGTTGCGTATCTCTTTATAAAATGACTCGACCACGCGTTGGGGCGCGGCGCGACTTGGATTGTCTGTCATTCATGATTCATCTAAATCCTTTGCCAAAACTTTTCCAATCCCATTTGTCCCTTATTAGATAGACCGGCGTTTCTTGGGTCCTTTATTCAGTGACTTTAAACCCTCGTTGATGAGTCCCACCGGGAAATGGATTTGCAGCAGATTTGCCAGACAGTTGGCTGACAGCGCACGAGAGTCACACAAGTGCGAATTTGGCAATTTGCTTTCTTCCTCCAAGACCGTTAGCCCCTGCACAGTCCTGCGCGCGTCACCTCTCCGCACTCGCTACGATGTCGGTGCTCGCGTCGATTCGTGCCGTCGCGGCCACGCCGTTCTGTTCCACGGTCGCCACCGGTGACCGCACCAACGGGTCGTGTAACCAGCCGCGCCGCGTTTCTCCGATTGGCGCTAAACCGCGGCTCGGCGATGGGGCGTCGCACGCAAAGTCTAGCATCTCAGTGCGGCCTGAAACGTTCACGCACCGCAAGCGCACGGTGATCATAACGAGCGCTGCATCGCAAGGGTACAAAACCAACCCAGGCACGTTCGTGGACGACACTGGACGCGTTGAAACCAAGGCGCAGTTGGATATTCCGCACTGGCATTCGCGTTCGTTCGTCAACGACGGCCGGGTGTTCGCGGAGACGTTCCCGGTTCGTTTCGACGAGTGCGGCCCGAACAAACGGAGCACCATGCGCACGGTCGCAGCTATGATCCAGGAGTGCGCGTGTAACCACGCGCAAGGTCTGTGGGGCAGGGGACAGAGCATGCCCGCGGATATGAACAAGGTGAACTTGGCGTGGGTGTGCACCAGGTTGCACATCGACGTCCATTCGTATCCCCTGTGGGGCGACCAGGTGGAGGTCAAGACCTGGTTCGAAGCGCAGGGGAAGATCGCGGCGCGACGAGACTGGGAGATGACGGACCACACGGAGAACACGGGCGACAACAAGGTCATCGCCAAAGCCACCTCGCAGTGGATTGCGTTCAATTTAGAGAAGCGCAAATTGGCCCGCATCCCCCAAACAGTTTTAGACGAGTTCGAAACGCAGCAGCTGTCGAACGCCCCGGTGATGGGACGCGAGTACGAGGCGGAAAAATTGCCGGACGTGCGGGGGATGCAGGGTGTTACGATTCCCGAGTCGCACAGCGTCAGACGAACCGACTTGGACATGAACAACCACGTGAACAACGTGGTGTACACGGAGTGGTTGCTCGAATCCGTGCCGGATTCATTCTGGGAAAAGTATAATCTTAAAGAAATTATTCTAGAATTCAGAAACGAGTGTCACGACGGGGACAACGTGGATGCCATCTGCTGCCGCGAGTGCGGCCCGGCTGGTGTATTAAACTGCGAAGAGAAACCCGGTGAGGCGCAGTTAGTTCACATGCTCCTAAAACGCGGGTTCGGGATGTCCCCGAAGGAAGCCGAGGTGGTCCGGGCGAGGAGCGTGTGGAGAGAAAAGGGGAGGTTCTAAAAGAAAGTTTGATAAAATGCGATTATTGCGATTAACATGTATGTATCTATCGATGTATCTATCGACCCTTCTCCTATTCTCTCCTCCCCTCACAGCATGTCGTCCAGGTCGATATCCGTGTCCGGGACATACGTTTGCCGGGAGCCCTGGCTCCCCCGGCGGGCGCGCGCCCCTTCGGCGATGGAAAACCTACCCGTGGACCGGTTGGACTTCGCCCCACCGCTTCGCATGTTGTCAAACTGCTCGTCAAAGTCATCTTCATCCGAATCACCGTCGCCGCGTTGTGATGGGGCACCCACACTATATACACTCCTCCCAGCATCCGAAACGTCGTCGTCATCCACGAAAGCAGGGCCGTCCTGATTACTCCAGAACCCGCCGTTGCCGCTGTTCCCCGGAGACGCCCGAGGGGATTTCGACGGAACGCCTCTCGAGCTGAACCGCGACGTCCCCAAAGGCGATACAGGGGTGTTACCCTCGTTCCGGTGTGTAACACCCTGTTTCCGGGGCGTAACACCCGCCTCGTCAACCAGTGCCAGCACCGCCTCCGCGGCAGCGTCAAGCGGCTCAACCGGACCGCGGCCGCTCTTTTTGTTCGCGTTCGCGGCGTTTGCAGCTTCCGCAATCGCGGTTTTGATTTGCTCCCTTGTCACGGGCGACACCGGATACGAACCGTCCACCGGGGAGCCGAACGAGCTCTGCTTGCCAAACGAGCTGGCATTCGAACCAGCACCGCCTCCATCCAATATAGGCACCTCGCGTTTCGAAATGGACGTGTACCCCAACGCGCCGGTGGCGTGCTTGTGCCTGACTACTCTGCCTTTAATTAACCGGGCGACTTTCCTCAACTGCACTGTTGTTATAACTAAATCGACAATACCACTTCCGCCAAACACGCCTTCGCTATCTGCACAAGCTGAGAACTGCTCCAAAATCACCGCCACGAACAAGTTGGCTAACAGGAAAATAGCCACCACCACGAACGTGAAGCAGTAGAAAATCGCGGAGACGTCTCTGAGGCAGGATAAATCGGTGGTTACCCCGTCACCCACGAAGACGCTTTCGGGAATCACGAGCGAATCGCACCGCTGGTCGCGGAACATGTCGCTGAAGTAGGACATCCAATTGCCGGTGTAGCTCACGAACAGCACCACGAACGCGCGGGGGAAATCGAGAAAGTTAGAGTACTCGCTGAAGGCAAGGGAATCCACTGAACCTCCGAACGGCCCTTCGTTGTCCCCATACAGACTCACCCCCAAGCACGCGTAGATGAAAATCACCAAAGCGGATAACGCTGAGATGTTGACAACCGCAGGGAGCGATTGTATGAACGTCAGTGACAAAGTTCGAAGCCCTCTACTGATCTTAATGAGCTTCATCAACCTCAGAAACCTCGCAACTCTGAACGCATCGCCAAACCCGGCTTCCCGTAAGCTCGGGATCGCGAAATCAACGAAACCGGCGACGGCGACTAGGAAATCAACCTTGTACATGAAGTTGCTCCAGTACATTTGCCAACCCATAGCGGTGATCAGTAACAAAGCCTCAAGAACGTAAAAGAACGTAAAGAAATAGTCAAACACTTCTTGCGCTGTCACCTCTTCACTCGTTGCGTTCGTCCGGTACGCCACCATCGTGCACAGGTTCAGGAAGATGATACTTATAACGACGTGGTCAAACGCGGGCTGCTTGCAGTAGTAGTGCACGACGCGTCGGATTTTCGCGGCGCCTTTCGGGGGGGCTAATCTCCAGCGCTCTAGGTGCGACAGCGTAGCTAAACGCATGGCTTGCTGCCACCGTCTCTGTTCATCAGATACTAACGTAGGCCCTCCCGTTTCAGCCATCCTGTTGAAGTTATCCACCAGCGCGGAGACGAACAGGTTTGCCCAGAAAAGCATGGCGACCAGCACGACCAGCACGAAATACGCCGCCGCAAATGAGCTGTGATCCCGGCTGGGCGCCTTGCCGTCCCCGACGCTGTCCATGGCGACGTACATGATGTCCTGCCAGTTGTCGCCGGTGGAAATGACAAACACGCTGACCATGGCCTCTGCGAAGTTGTCAAAGTTGAACTTGTTGTTGCGCCAAACGCCGCCCGCTGCGAGGCAGTGGGTCTTGTCTAGACCGCCGCCGGTGTCCAAACGCTGAGTCGCGGTCACGTTGACGGCGTAGGTTTCGTACGAAGTCAAATCCGGCACCCACGCGCAGTACCACATCTTCCCCTGGAACAGCTCCATGCCCATGATAGACAGCACTGTGCCTAGGCCGAGGCCCAACACACAGACGTGCGAAATCGCAGGCACCGAGGCCATAACCGCGTTGATCACTAAACGCAACGCGGGTAACCTGTGAATACTCCGCAATGGCCTTAATGCTCGCAGTAACCTCAACGCTCTCAACGCACCAACACTTTCAAACGCAAGCGTCAACAAAGATGCGAGTACTACAACCACATCAAGAACATTAAAGTAGCTCCTAAGATATGCAGCGGGATTATCCCATAACTGAAACGCGTACATCTTCAGCACCATCTCCAGCGTGAACAGAACGGTGAAAATAATGTCCACGGCGTAAAACGCGATCCCGGTTTGCGTGTCGGAGTCGGGGAACGTGTGCGTTTCAGCCGCGAGCAATCCGCTGCTAACCCCGATACTAATCAAAACAAGTAATTCAAACAGTGGATGCGTCACCAGCCGCAACGTAAACAGCCTCAAGTGCCCCCCCTCCAGCCCGAAGGTCCCGTAACCCCCGCCCCAGCCCCGTTTCTTTTCCGTGGCGTGTTTCACGCGCAACAACTTTTGACTCGGCTCGGCATGCATTCGCGGGTTCATGGTTTTGTACTGGTCATCGTTCATGAGCTCGTGAATTGGGTCGTCTTCTTCCGGACCCCCTGAGAACTGCATACCAGGGTTGGGAATGCGCAGCACGTCAAGAATCACGGCTAAGTTCGCGCGGTGGATCTTCTGTGTGCGGTGGAACTCCTCCTCCTCGCGTCGCAAACGCACTTCGCTCTTCGGCGCGCCGTCCTCATCCTCCAGCACGATGTCGATATCCGCGCGCTTCCACCGCGGAGGTCGCACGCGCTGCCACGTCACGACGTCGTTCGTGCACTCCTCCTTGGAAATGACAACCTCGGCTTCGTCTTTCTCCTTCTGCCGGGCAATCACCCTTTGCGAGAGCTGCTTTTTCATCTCGTGAAGCTTCTCGTCGTCGGAGTCCTTCAAGTAAAAGTCGACGTCGTGGAGCTTTTGCACGCTGCCGATGCCACTCATTTCCTTCCCTGGTCGTTTTTTTGTCTTCGCGTCGAACGCGTCTAACCTTCGTCGAGCCGCGAGTTTAGCCCCCGCGCTCAGCGACTGTTCCGTGGTCAGGCTTTCCTTGGTGTGCGTCGTCTCGCCGATGGACACGAGCCACCGTCTGACGACCGCGACGTCCGCTTTCGAGTGGCTTTGCTTCTTCTTCTCGAGCTTTGCATTACGTTTTCTTTCAACCGCCTTGTCGCGCCGCTTGCGTTCCATCTCGGCGAAACCCTCTTCCCTGAGTTCCTCTTTGGATTTCTCCTTCTTCTTTTTAATAGGATTTTCCTTCTTCTTGAAATACGCGTCGTCATCGTACTCGTCGTCGTCGTCCAGGTCGTCCTCGTCAGAATAGTCAAGTTTTTTCTCAGCCTCTTCTTCGAGTAAACCTTGCTCTTCATCGCCCGCCGCCGTGATACTGTCGATCAAGATTCCGAGAATTAAAGATAAAACCGCGGTTGAAATCACCAACCAAGCAATCATGTACAACCCGGACCACTCATCCGTGGCTTGAATCGTGGCATACGCCACTTCGAACGTGTTCTCGCCGGTGGAGACGACAAATAACGTTAATAGAGCGGCTCCTACGTCTTTGAATCCCAGCCGGGCGTCGTCTAAATCGCCTTGGCCTCCGAAGAGCTGCACGCCGAGAATCGCGAAGATTATTAACAGCAGCGCCCATACCACAAGAAACACCCACATGGCTTGAATCCCGGTGATAGCTGATTCCAGAATACGCACGAACTCTTTGTTCTCCCGTAACACGCGGAACGTGCGGATGATTCGAAAGATTCTAAAAACACGCAGGAAGGAAAGGTTGACACCTGATCCTCCGCTACTGGCTTCCACCATGATCAACTCGACGATCGACGACAGCACGATGAACCCGTCCAATCTGTTCCAGGTCTCGCCCCAGTACCCGCCTATGCCAAGCGCGATGTGCTTCAACGAAAACTCCACGATGAAAATTATGACAAACGCGGATTCCAAATGATACATGGTATCCACGTACCACTCCGCCGGGTCGTAGTGGCTCGAAATCATCATCAGCGAGTTGATCGCGATGCAACTCATAATAAAGGTATCGAAGTACGGGTGGTTGACTAAGTGTCGAAACGCAGTCGCGAGCTCCGCTTCCTGGTACTCATTGTCAATCGCCGCCATCGCGGCTG